>JAEEGH010002190.1_pt1 | contig 53183 bp, 38 predicted proteins | sample 9134181 | NCBI WGS metagenome assembly JAEEGH01 (sample SAMN16246544, study PRJNA631951) | gut metagenome | biome: gut microbiome; feature: rumen; material: DP-attached | host: Bos | place: Iran: Karaj | collected 2018-10 | reverse complement strand
ACGAAGCCTGCGGCGACCTCGAGGTCATGGGCGAGTTTTTTGAGGCTGGCGACGCCACCGAGGAGGAACTCACAGCCCAGATCGCCCTCGCCCAAAAGAAGGTTGAGGACCTGGAATTCAAAAACATGCTGCGCAACGAGAGCGACCGTCTCGACGCCGTGCTTTCCATTAATGCCGGCGCAGGTGGTGTGGAGGCTCAGGACTGGGCCGAGATGCTTATGCGCATGTACATACGCTATGCCGAGACCCACGGCTACAAGGTGGTTATCAGTAACTCACTTGACGGTGACGGTGCCGGCATCAAAAGCTGCACCCTGCAAATCGAGGGCGACTTTGCCTATGGTTATCTCAAGTCCGAGACTGGCGTCCACCGCCTCGTCCGCGTATCCCCTTTCAACGCACAAGGCAAACGTATGACCTCCTTCACCTCAGTCAGCGTCACCCCCCTCATCGACGACTCCATCGAAGTGGTGGTCGACATGAGCCGCCTCTCGTGGGACACCTTCCGTTCCGGCGGCGCTGGCGGACAGAACGTCAACAAGGTGGAGTCGGGCGTGCGCCTGCGCTACCAATATAAAGACCCCTACACCGGTGTGGAAGAGGAGATTCTCATTGAGAACACCGAGACCCGCGACCAGCCCAAGAACAAAGAAAACGCCATGCGCCTGCTCCGCTCACAGCTCTACGACCGCGAACTCAAGCACCGCATGGAGGAGAAAGACAAAATCAAGGCTTCGCAGAAGAAAATTGAATGGGGCAGCCAGATACGTTCCTACGTCATGGACGACCGACGTGTCAAAGACCATCGCACCACCTACCAGACCTCCGACGTCGCCGGTGTGCTCGACGGCAAACTCGACGACTTCATCAAGGCCTATTTGATGCAATTCGGCGCCGAAGGCTGATCTTCCCTACACCCCTAAACAGCAAACGCCTCTCTGTCATGGAGAGGCGTTTGCTGTTTTAAGTAGATACCCAAAAGGTTACTGCAGCTTTATATGCTTCTTGCCGTTCTGAATGTAGACACCGCGGAAGGTGGCGGGCACCTCGGTGCCGAGCTGTCGACCGTCAAGGGTGAAAATACGCGGGTCGTTAATCTGCTGTTCGGCCTCCACTTCATCGATTCCTTCATTGCCGCCGCTGCCTTCAACATAACAATTGCCTTCAAAATAAGAGGTGCCGTCGGTTACGTTGTTGCCGTTGGCAAGCGAAGGTGCGCTGGGTGCGGAAACAACAAGTCCGCCTGAATTGCCACCAGGACCACCGGGACCTCCAGGGCCGCCACCGGTGCTGATAGTGGGTGTTTTGAAAGCAATCACGTTGTCGTCGTAGGTTACGGTGTACCAAGTGTTACCACTGACGTTTGATTGTTGAATCTTGGGCTGGTTGTAGGCCGCGCCGTTCTCGATGCCGCCCACGGCGATAATGACGCCGCCGTTGACATACACCTTCTTCTGTTCCTCGCTATTGGCATCGATGCCCAGTTCCGGCGAACGAGAACCTATGGCATACACCAGGCCTCCGTTGAGGTAGATGTTGCCGTTGGCGTCAATGCCATCGTTGTTGTTGGAGTGGGAATAGATGTAGCCGTCCGTGATGGTCATATCCTGTGCCGAGTTGATGCCGTCGTCGTAGGCGTTGATATAAATCTCGCCGCCGGTGATATTGAGGTAGTTCTTGCTCTCGATGCCTTCAGCGTTACGGCCGCTGGTGGTCACCTTGAGTTTGCCACCGCTGATGACCATACCGCCGCCGTAGGTGTAGCTGTTGCCCACCTGCGTCTTCACGCCGGCCTTGATGCCTTTGGGCGACGAATAGTAGTCGCTGCTGACATTGTCGGTGTTGCCGGTATAGTTGGTGTTCTCTGTGGTGCCGTTGTTGTAATAGAGGGCGCCTGTCGTGGTCACCGTGATGTCGCCACCGCTGATGGTGAGCACGCTGTCGCACTTCATACCTTTGCCGCCCGAACCGGTGGAGGTGAGTGTGAGAGTGCCGTCGCTGATGTCAATATTGCCGTCGGCACTCAGACAGCAGGCTGCATTGGTTTCAAGGTCTTCTTCATCCCATTCGCCCTTGCCGCTGGTAGTGATGTCGATGACGGGGTCTCCCGAAATGTAGATGTCGCCAGCGCATTTGATGCCCTTGGCGGCGATGGCAGCGCAGTTGATATTGATGGTGCCGCCCTCGATATAGATATTACCCGAGTCCTCGTCCTCGTGATCCTCGGTGATGGCGGTGGCCGTGTCGCCCTCAAGGTCGCACTGGATGCCGTCGTCGCTGGTGCCGCTGATATTGACGGTGCCACTCTCCATCAGGAAATACTGGTTGCACGAGATGCCGTCACCCAGCGCCGAGGTGATGTTAAGCGTGGCGTTCTTCAGGCTGATGTACTCGCCAGCCTTGATGGCGTGCTTCACGTTGCCCACCACGTTGAGGGTGCCCTGCTGCTTGAACTCGGCGTGGCCCTTCACATAGAGGCAACCTTTCTGCGAACCGCCAGCGGCATCGACAAGAGTGTTGGTGGTGCCGGTGACGACCTTCACGTTGATGCGTTTGCCGTTCTGGATGTGTACGGCGGCGCCGCTGTATACAGGCGTGGTGTTGGTCAGAGTGAGGCCGTTGAGTTCAACGGTAGCCTTGTAGGAACCTGACATATAGAACTCGCCGTCGGTCGACGTGCCGCTCAGCGTGTAGGTAATCTCGCTGGCCACAGAGTCGCTCTGCGCAATAGAGACATGCGCCCCCTGCTGGGTGACAGTCAGGTATTGGCTGATGTTGTCGGCCACGTTGACCGTCGCTGAAGTGCCGTTGTAGACAATCTGAACGGAATTGTCGCTCTGCGCCTGTGCAATGCCACAAGCCGCGAAAGCAAACAGAATGAATAAGATGGCTGTGTTTTTCATAAAAAAAAGTATTAATATTTGAAATGCAAAAATACATCAAATCAATTATCTATGCAATAACATATCGTCTGTAATATTTGGCAAAAAGTCGGATAATTCTTTTCATTTCAAATAAAAAACGTACTTTTGCACTATGGAAAAAGAGCAGTCTTACACTCACCCGATGAACCTTTACCCTCAGAGAATCAGCGAGGAAGGCATCGTTGTATTCGACAATGTAAGAGGGTTGCCTTCAGGCGACGAGCCGTTCACATCGTCGGATTATGTCATTTGCATCGGTCACCGCGGACGCATCGAACTGATGTACGACGACATCTCCGACTTTTCTGAGCAGCACACCGTGGGTGTCATCTTTCCCAACCACCGCCTCCGCAAGGTGAGCGTGACCGACGACTACCTGGCCACTCTGATTATCGTCGACTCGTCGGTGCTGGGCGACCCTCTGCTGCAGATTATCAAACAAATGCGCTATCGTTATGAGCCGCACCCCAACGTGAAGCTCGACAAGCACGAATACCATATCATCACGCACGTGGTGGAAGGAATGCGCGAAATCACACGCCTCGACCTCCCCGACCGCCAAATGCTAATGAAGCGCCTGCTGGAGTTCCTGCTGAGGCTGCTCAGCCACTACCGCAAGAGCAAGTTGAACGAACCCGCCGGCGACAAGCAGGTCAGCGCGCGCTTCTACAACGACCTCAAGCAGCATTTCCGCGAGCATCGCGACGTGGGCTTCTACGCCGCGCAAGCCTGCCTGTCGGCCAAGCATTTCAGCGCCGTAGTCAAGCAAGAAACGGGCCATACCGCCGCCTACTGGATTCATCACCAGGTGGTGGCAGAAGCCAAGATGCTGCTCCACATACGGCACGACCTCTCCGTGCAGGCCGTCGCCGACCTGCTGGGCTTTGACGATCAGGCCACCTTCAGCCGTTATTTCCGCCGCGAGACGGGCCTCTCACCCACCGACTTCCGCACCGGTGGCCAAACTCCCAAACAATAGGACTGCCCACCGCAAACACTAAGACTGATGGATACCGTCAGAGCTTCCAGTCATAGAGACTCGGGAGAATTCAATAATTGCACTTACCGCATCGTCTATCGATAGAGAGACTATGATTACATCATCATGTTTGTATATAGTAGGGACAAGCACGTCGCCCAGCTTGGCGGCAACGCGGTATTCAACCCTCAGGCCTCTGACCACGAAGCCTTCAGGCAGGAGTTCCATCGCCACACGCACATAGTTGGCGTTATTCATGTGACGGTTGTAGTCGATGTCGGCACGCAGCACACGTACCGGCTCAAGCACATCGCCGCCCTCCTTGGGCAAGATGATGCGGCGGTCTTTGTAGTTCATCTCAAGCCGAGGCTCCATAGCCATCGAGGCGATGGTGGCGTCGTCGACGCGCTTCAGCTTGCCGGCCGCCTTGTCGACAAAAGCGCCCATGCTCCACGTCTTGTAGCAGGGCTTCCCTTCGGCATCGTAGATGAAGGTGTTGCGAAAGCCAAACATAGGCTTCACTTCATAGACAGAGGTCGTTACCGTCAGCTCCTCTTTATATTTCGGCACACGGACCACTTCCACCTGACGGGTGGCCAGCAGCTGCGCCATATTCTGCTCGGCGAAATACTGCTTCACAATGGGTTCGCTGTCAATCCACATCTCCGAGCAGTCCTGCATCATCTGGAGGGCCGAGTAGAGTTTCAGCCGCCCCTCGCTGTCACAGGTGCTCGTCGTCACCTTATACTTCAAGCTGTACATATCATCCCTGTTTTGCTTCAGTTGCCAGCCGTTTGCCTAGCTCGTGGGCCTTCTGCAAGTCGTGCGGGAACTGCGTCTCGCGCACATGGGCTTTGCGCTTCTCGGGGAGCATGGCGGCATCGTAGCGGCTGTAGTCGTTGAACTGGTAAGTGTCGAAGCTGTAGAGCACCTCCGTGGGGCCGAACATGCCCAACTGGCGGGCGTTGGCGTCCATCAGGATGTGGTAGTTGTTAGCACGGTACACCTCCTCGTCCGGGCAGTTCATAGTGAAGATGGTGGCCGAGCGCTTGGGCTTGTTGACTACGGGGTGGCTGAAGTCGGAGTAGTTGACCGCCGGGAAGATGAGTCGCTCCATGAAAGCGCGGAGCCCTGCCGTGGGGTAGCCACAGTAGACGGGCGAGCCGCACACTAGCACGTCGGCCTCGACAGCGCGTTCCATGACGGCCTTCAGGTCGTCGGGGAAAGAGCAGACGCCTTTCTTGCCGCCCTTCACCTTGCAGGCGAAGCAGCTCATGCAGCCTTTGTAGTTCAGATTGCGGTCGTAGAGGTTGACCAACTCCACCTCGGCGCCAGCCTCGCGGGCACCGTCCATGGCGCGCTGCAGCAGCTGCGCCGTATTGAAGTTCTTACGGGGACTCCCGTTGATGAATAATGCTTTTACCATAACATATTTATTAACGTCAGAAAGGCGGAATTATTGCATTGCTTGCCGTGATACAGCGTAAGCCGCAATGTGAAAAGACCCAAAACCATAAAAAAGGACTACCCGGAAAAACCGGGCAGTCCCAACCATAACCAAATAAATATGAAAAACTATTTTTTCGTGTGTAAGAACAACTTGCAGCGCGGTTATTTACGCAGGCCAAGCTGTTTGACGATGGCGCGGTAGCGCTCGATGTCGGTCTCTTTCAAATAGTCGAGCATCTTGCGGCGCTTGCCGACGAGGCCGACGAGGGCACGCTCGGAGACCTGATCTTTCTTGTGCTGCTTCATGAGCTCGGTGAGGTGCTGGATGCGATAGGTGAAAAGGGCGATCTGTCCTTCGGCGCTACCGGTATCTTTTGCTGATTTGCCATACTGGGCAAAGATTTCTTCTTTCTTCTCTTTTGTCAGATACATAACGTGTTACGTTTATTTTTTTCTATTATTTATGTTCTTATTTCGGATGCAAAGATACAACTATTCTACAAACTGACAAAATATTTCTGAAAGAAATAGCACATTTAACGTTTATTAAGAAAGTTCACGCCCTGCAAAACAAAGTTTAGAGAAACGGGAAAACATCCCAAAACGGCAAATACCGGGTAAGTACTAACTACCTATAAACCACCTATCAACTCCCTACCAACTCCTACCATGGTAGGAGTTGGTAGGGAGTTGATAGGGCGATGATTGGTAGATGATGTTTAGGGGGTGCAAACGTGGGGTTTCATCTTTTTTCGAGGGAGGAGAGCGAGGTAAAAAAAAACGCCCTGCAGGATGCAGGACGTATATAAAGTGAACAAAACGATCACCCCCTACTCGATGGCAGCGGCGATTTCGGCGGCCAAGGCCTTAAGCTCGTCGGCCGACATTTCGACATGGTGACCGAAATTGAGGTCGCCGGGGCGATTCAAGGGCATGAGGTGGATGTGGACGTGGGGAACATCGATACCGACTACGGCTTCGCCGATTTTGATGCAGGGGCATACTTTCTTCAAGCCTTTGGCAACACGCTTGGCGAAAAGGTGAAGCTCGGTGAAGAGTTCATCGTCGAGGTCGAAGATATAGTCGACTTCACGTTTGGGGATGCAGAGCACATGGCCACGAACCACGGGGTTGATGTCGAGGAAGGCGAAGCAGTGTTCGGTTTCGGCCACTTTGTAGCAGGGGATTTCACCTGCCACTATTTTGCTGAAAATGGTTGCCATAATTATCGTTCAATCTTAATCAGTTCGAAATTCATTTTGCCTGCAGGTACATTGACTTCAACGACATCGCCCACTTTGTGGCCGAGGAAGGCCGAGGCAAAGGGAGAGGTGATGGAAATCTTGCCCTGTTTGAGATTAGCCTCGCTCTCGGGGACAATGGTGTAGGTCTGCTGCATCTTGTTTTTGACGTTGCGGATGGTGATGATGGAGAGGAGGAGGACCTTGGAGGTGTCGATTTTGGACTCGTCGAGAAGGCGGGCATTGGCCACGAGATCCTGCAGTTTGGAGATACGTGCCTCGAGGTGGCCTTGAGCCTCCTTGGCTGCATCGTATTCGGCGTTCTCGCTGAGGTCGCCCTTGTCGCGTGCTTCGGCAATGGCGGCCGAGGCTGCGGGGCGCTCGACAGCGATGAGGTGGTGGAGTTCGTCTTTGAGCTTCTGCAAGCCTTCTTCACTGTAATATTTGATTTCTGACATGTCGGTTTTTATTGGGTTTTAAAAAGTGGGAAAGGCTTGTTTCGAAGCCTTTCCCAACAAGGATTATGTGTGTTCGTTCAGCTCTTAGAAACGGAAGCTGGCTCCAATCGAGTGGGTGCCCTTGAGAGGCGTGGCCGACTGATAGGAGTAGTTGACGGTGATACCAGTATTGTTACCTTCTTTCTTGGACAGGGGGATGTCGACCGAGGCACCGGCGCAGATGCCGTTGACGGCGGTGGCCCTGTCGCTGTCGCTGAAAATACCAGGCTGGAAGATGTAACCGGCACGGAGCTGGAACATCTTGAGCAGGCTATACTCGAAACCGAGGGTATAGTTGTCGCGCAGGAAGGCGTTGGATGTGAAGGAGGCCGCCACGGTGAGGCACTGGTCCCACTTCTCGAAGAGGAAGTCGTAGGAGAGACCAATGTTGAGGCAAGTGGGAAGCTCCATCTCGGCCGAACGGGTCTCAACGGTGAAGTTGTTGCCGGCGGTGTTGATCATCTGCAGGGAGAGACCTGTTCCGCCATAGCTCATCGAGGGACCCCAGTTCTTGAGGGAGATACCGAACTTGAGCTGGTCAAATTCACCGGTGACATACTGGATACCGGCATCGATGCCGAAACCGGAAGCCGAGACGTTGTCGGTGCTCTCAGTGACGAGTTTGATGACGGCGCCGCCATGGATGCTACGGGTGAAACTGTGGGCATAGGCCACGTTGATGTTCATGTAGCTGGGCGAGAAGGTACCGTTGGTGATTTCGGGATTCTCGTACTTGGTGACATCAATGTCGCCGAAGCCCATAGACATCACATAGGCACCCAGAACGCCGGCGTCGAAGACACGGATACCGATACCAAAGGTATTGATGGTAGCACCGCTGGTGAGGCCGCTACGGCCACCATAAAGCATGGTGTTGGCATAGGCCACCTCGACATTGCCCACGAAGGCAAGACCGGCGGCGTTGTTGAACATAGCCTCGAGGCCACGAACATTGGCGATGTTGACACCACCCCAACCGGTGCTGCGGGTCCAAGGATTGACGAGCAACTCGGAGGCACCCGCTGTTCCACGACGTTCATCGTTGCCGGCTTGGGCCGACGGAGCGGAAAGCGCCGTGAGAATCACTACTACAGCAAATATTCTTAATATTCTTTTCATTTCTGTATTAATTTAGGTGTTATCAAACTGTATTAGAAACCGAAAGAGTTGAGGTCGACGGGACGCATGGTGCCGAACCATTTGATGACTCGTTCACCGATGCCAGGAACTGTAACGTGGATCAGATACATACCACCAGCGATGGGAATACCCGTCTGGTTGTGAAGATCCCAATCAACAGTGGTGTTCTCTGCGCCGATGCTTGCATCGCGAGTGATTGCCGTAGGACCGAGGGTACGGACAAGGGTGCCGTCAACAGTGTAGATGCGGATGGTACAACCTTGTTTGACACCGTTCTCGACGCCGGTCGGCAGGTTGACGATGCGAACCTTGGTTTCGAGCTGGCTCGCGGTCTCATAAGAAGAATAACTGTAATAGGGGTTCGGCACCACATTGATGGCTCCGAGGATGGAATCGATGTATTCCTGACGTGCGTTGCTACGAGTGGCAAGGTTCTCGAGGACGGCATCCTCGGGGCCAAGCACGAACTGGTAGGCAGGCATCTCATGGTTCTCGAGAGCGGCACCGGCGCTAACGGTCGATGTGTGGTTGGCGCTCATGAAGGAACCATAAGGATTGCGGACGTTGATGTCGACAGTGACATCGCAAGGAATATCCATGGGGTTGGTGAACTGATAACGCTGATTGACGAGAGGCATGTTGACCCAGGCAACAGAAGCGTAGAGCAGCGAGATGGAGTCACGCACCGGGATACGACGGTCGTTGTACTTGGAGGTGAGACCATTTTTCAGCGTGGTGATACCGCCATCGGTGACAGTGGTCTGCATCATGCGTTCGAGCGACGAGAGCATCGTCATAGCCCAACGACCAGCATCGTAGGACGGGGTGTAGTAATAAGTCATGTCGTTGGTACGGGTCTGCATGTTGTAGAAGGGCAGACGGGTGGCATTCATGACATAGACGTAGTGGCGACCACCAATGACGTAGTTCTGAGTTCCTTCAATCATGGCGCCGTCGGGGTTCCAAATCATATCAGCACCGTTGTGCTGGATGTAACGGGAATCCTCTCCGAACATGATGTTGAGGCGTTCGCCAGTGGTGATGTTGATGGCATAGCCCGGGAACCAACCCATACCGTTCTCGCAAATGTAAGCGGGGTTGTTGGGATCGGTAGTATCGGCGGGCACACCAAGCTGGGCGCAAGTCTTGCCTTCCTTGTTGACGGAAGCATGGCGACGGGCGCTGAATCGGCGGGCATTGCCCTCAGACTGGGTGAAGTCGTCGCATTGTTCGATGACCGGGCAGCGTGTCCACTTGGAAGTGTCGGCGGTGAAGACAACTCTTACGCTGGGCACGTTGGCCAACGCGCTGAAGTGGATTGCCTTGCTATAAGTGTTGACCATGAGCTCACGCTCAAGTTTGTTTTTGTTCTTGCCCAACTCAGCGAGGGTGGCATCATCGGCCATATAATAGGAATAGTTGAATCCGGGGTGGAAGGGCTGTGTGGAAACCAAGCCATAGGGGCTCCAGAATCCATAAACAACATCCTCAAACTGTTGCTCTTTATCGAGAGCCTCCGTGACGATACGGGCCTCGGTTCCATTACCAGACACCCAGAAGTGGAAGTAGTCCTCATCGAGGTAGGGCTCGGCAACATTGTACTTGGTGGTGAGGCTTTGGAAATCGACATAGGTGTTCTCTGCAAACTGAGCGCCGGAACGAATCCAGTTGTAGACGAAGTATGAGTCGTTATCGGCCACACCATAGAGCCACTGAGTGTTGTCGTTGCCATAGGTCATGCTGGAGGAAAGCAGGGCTCCGCGAGAGGCGCCACCCATCTTGAAGTTACCATTGGACTCAAAGACAACATCGGAGGCAATGGGTTTGGGATTGACCAGGGTGACAGCAAGACCAAGGTCGAGGAAGAGCTGTTCGTTGAAACGACCAATGGAGAAGTCGGACCAAATGGTGTCGCGATAGTTCCAATGGCCATCGACATAAGACGAGTCGACATGACCGCCACCATCGCGAACGATGCACCAGCGAGTGGACTCCAGAATGGAGGTGGTGTCATTATCAGTGTTGACGAAGAGAATATTGAAACGGCCTTCGTGAATCTTCAACGGGTCGATGACGCGAACGTTGACAGGACCCTGATTCTCTTCATACATAGGATTGGCAATGATGCAGGGGTTGGTCATGTGGTGACGGTCGTCGCCAGAGGTATTGACACGTCCATCGAAACGACCGGGAGCCTTGGGCAGAAGGCCTTGAGTGGGATCGCCCATGAGGGTATCGATAGAGGCCTGGGAGAGGGCAAGGGAGAAACCACCGTTACCGAAGCCGCCGAGACGGATGATACGGGGGCTCATGCCAAAGGCAGCCTGAGCCTGCTTACCGCCATCTTCGAAAACGGGGCTATGGGGAATAACAGTGATGGGCATGATACTACCGCCCTTCTCGTTCTTACGACCAGCGAGGTAAGGCTCTTTCTGACCATCGATGAAAGCAGCGTCGGTCTGGGAGAACTCTTTGTAACGGTTGTGGGCATAAGCGATGGCGACAAAATAGTATTCACGGTTGTTGACCAAGTTGGTGTTAACACCCGTGGCAAACTGGTCTTTGGTGATGCGGAACACATGCTGGATACCAGTGTTGGAACCCGGAACCTTGACAGTGCCGGAAAGGATACCGGTACGGGTGTCGGTGGTGTAGTTGATGAGGGTTCCAATACCCAACGACGGGCTGGGGTTGGTCTCACCGTTGATGACCGAGTCGTAGTAGTTCTCGATGTCGCACTGGGCAACGAGAGCGGCCTTGGTGGGATCGTCGATATCGGCGACCGAGCAGGAGGCATCCTTCAACTGGTAAATCTGATAACCCTCAAAGCGGTAGTATATATCGTAGGGGTGGATGTTACCCTCTTCATCGGTATAAGAACTGGGGATGGAAGGAGAGGGCTCCATGTAAGACTCGCCATAGTTGTTGGAGGTGGGGTTCTCATAGGAGAGGTAAAGGATAACCTCGTTCTCAAGCTCCTGAGCGGAGAGCGTGGGAGCATCGGGACCGTCGAGGACCTTGAAGCAGTTTTCGAAGAGGCGCTGGCAAACGTCGTCAATCTGACGGAGCAGGGAGACGGAAGCCCAGTTGTCACCCGAGGTGGCCTGAGCAAAGGGGATACCCACCGTGATGTAGTTAAGAGCACCAGGCTTCAGGGTGAAGGGGCCGGCCGACTGCATGAAACGGCGGTCACCAGGCTGGTTACCTGCATTGATTTCAGTCCAATCGTCGGCATGCTCGGACGGGATCTGACCATCGGTACCCCAATGCCAGGGGTCACTGTCATCGGGGAACATGAAGTCGCACGAGAGACCACCGGCAGTGATACCATTGCCGCCATAGGTCATACGCTGACCGTTATTCCAAAAACCACGGAGGAGGTAGTAGTAGTCACTGGCCTTACTGGGCTCGGCATTGATACCGTTGACACTATTATTGTGGTACACAAAGCGGCGCATACCAAAACGCTCGTCGTCGGTGATATTGTTACCGAAGTTGACACCATTGATAGCGCAGTTGCCAATGGCATCGCCAGGAACAAAATACCAGCTATTGGGATCGAGGGCGAAGAAATCGTCGGCGTGATAGGAAATATCGATGGTGTCGTAGACGATACGGCCTTTCGAGTCGAGAGAGTCAACATTGGTGCCGTTCTTCTTCAATTTATAACTGGCAAGAAGATTTCTGAGGGGTTCGGAACCGTTGCTCAAGATCCAAGGAATATTAATTTTAGGATTATCCTTTCCATCGGGATCCATGTAAGGACCCTGGAAAAAGTCGATACCGACTGCCGGAGGAATACCGGAATAGCTTCCGGAACCGGGGCCGTCACTACCATCACCATTGTAGCAGTAACCGAGACCGCGGCGGACATCGCATCCCACATAGTCGTCCCAAGCATAACCAAGGTCGGCGTCAACCCACTGGCTGAAGTAGGTGTCGCGGAGTTCATAAGTGGAACGGTTGATAATTTCGTAGGAATAGAAGGTCATGTCATTGATACGGTCGTTGGTGGAGAAGGCAAAAGCCTGAGCACGAATTTCAAGACCAATGGGCTGGCCCTGGGTTTCAGTATGGGTGTTACCCATATCATTGAAGACCCACCAGATGGTTTGGTCGCCTTTCAGCACCTGGTCGGAAAGAATACCACCGGTGACGATATTCTGCTCGGTTTCCATAGTGGGGATGGAAACAGCAGCCAGTTCAGGGTGACGTTGTTTGATGGTACGGGGGCAGAGGTCGTTGTTAAAGTCATAGTAGGGGTAGTCACCATTGTGGGGATTATAAATACCATCGTTGTCGGCATCGAAGAAAGGAGCGAGATAGTTGGTGAGGTCGTCACCACCGTCACCGCTGGCCGGCCAGTTGAGAATGACCTCGGTGAGGTCATCGCCCGGATCAGACTTCTGGGTAACGGTGGAACCCGTGTAATCAAAGTGATCCATGAAGGCCAAAACTTCAGCCTTAGTGATGATGTAATGTTTGTCGTAATAGTTACAGACAGGGAGGTCAATGGAGGCGGTACCATTGATTTTCAGAGGACCGGGCCAATAGTCGTCACCCTCAGAGCCGAAACGGAGAGCGGCAATACGGAGCTGGTCGTTAACATCGGTACCACCAATCCACAGAGCTGCACAGAACAACGGACAGGTGTTGGAGTTCTTGGGCAGATGGTACTGGGCAATGCTGCCGTCGTACCACATGTTGCCATAGCCATTGATCAAAGCACGGACATTGTTAATGTTCAGCTCGGCCGTACTCTGAGCGCGCTTACAGGCTGCGGCCTTGGCTTTGACAGCAGTGTTCTTCGCGTTGGAATTCTTGCTCCCGATATACTCGCGGGCCGATACCGACGGCGCAAAGGTAACCAGCAGCAAGGAGACCAATACTAATTTGCTATATATACTTTTCATCTTTATAATATTTTATCGCGTTAGGATTAGAAATTATAAGAAACAGAAACTCGGATGGTACGAGGGCTGGAATAGTTCCAGGTGCCGTTCTTTTGGACGATAGTATAGATGTCGCGGTAGGCCTGAGGATCGAGCTGAGCATTGATAACCTGTTGCATCTCGGGGTCGGTCAGGTAACCATTATCCTCGGGGTTGCCAGTGACAGCAAAGACACCGAGAACGTTGCGGATATTGAAGAGGTTGTTGACGGTGATGTCGGCCTTGATGAAGGTCTGACGGTTGCCAACCTGAATGGGCCATACTTTGTCAACAACAATATTGAAGTAGAAACCCCAAGGCAGACGGGCACCGCGGTAACCACCAACGATGGTGCTCTGCGCATTGGAGAAAGCCTTGGTGTAAGGACGGCCCGACTGGGCAACGGCCATAAAGTTAACACCAAAATTCTCAAGAATCTTAATTTCTTTCTTACGTTTCTCACCAGTTTCCTTATCAACAACCGTGCGAGTGATAACAGGACCATTGTACTGGGCACCCGAACCGTAGCGGAAGTCGACATTGGCCTTAAACTCATGACGACGGTCATCGGCGATGGGGTTGAGCATCTTAAGGGTAGTGTAGCCTTCCTTGATGAGCTCGGTCATGGTAGTACCGGAAAGGCCTGTACCTTCAGCATACTGGAGGGTGTAGTTGGCATTGATACGGATGTTCTTGGTCTGACGGAGGTCATAGGCCAAGGTGACACCCTTGATGGTACGGAAGTCCTTGTTGTCGTAGCTATAGTAGTTGGGGTTGGGATCGGCACCGGCATACTGGACAAGCTGAATCAGGTCGCGGGTCTCTTTATAGTAGGCCGAAGCGCTGATGGCAGAGTTGTCATTGAGAGCCTGCTGGAAGCCAAGTTCGTAGTTGGTGATACGCTCGGGTTTCAAATTAGGATTGTTAATGCTGGAAATCTGCGACATGAAGAGATACTTAGTATACTCGGCCGACCAACCACTGGAAGGACGACGGGCAATAATGTCGTAACTGGCCTTGAACTGCGATTTCTCACCGATGGGGAAGGAGAAAGCAATACGGGGCATAGCCACAATCTGAGGAGTATAACGCTCGAATGCCTCAGTACCGACAGTACGGTTGGCTATGGCAGAGAGACCTCTCTCAGTATAATAAGGAGTCGGTTTACCGGAGTTACCATTAATTGCAGAGGTGTTAATCTGCTCAATACCGTCGGCATTGTACCACTTGCCAGACTGGTCACGGTAACCCTTGATGATAGGTTTGCCAGCACCTTCTGCAGAGGAGACCTGGTCGACATAAGGCACCCAATCATCGCCGGCATTATTAAGATACTGACCACCGCCGCCAATCAGGCTGGGATTATTGCGGATATCAGCAACCGTGTAAGACTCATAAAGCAGATAAGGGTCTTTCATGACATACTGGTTTCCATTGAAATAGTCGACACGGACACCGACGTTAAAGATAAGATCCTGGAAATAGAACTTATCCTGGATATAACCGGCAGCATAGATGGGGGAGAAGGAAGGAAGGTAACGATACTTGCCATCACTGGGATTGAAGAATTTGTCAAGGCTCCAGTTAGAACCATTATACTTGACACCAGTATGATCGTAACCGTAGTAGGAGACAATAGCGTTACCGCTGTTGAAAAGTTCATCGGAAGAGAACATATCCAAACCACCAGCATTGACGAAATCTTCGGGCATGTAACGGTCAATGTCAATCCAAGTATAATCATCAATGGCACTATTATCCAGATTAGTGAAACCGTTATTGATAAGATAGCTACGGAAGGCCTTGTCAAACGAAGTCTGCTGGGCGGCATCAAGTTTACGGTTGTAGTCTACATAAAGCTGTGAACCACGGGTCTCATAAATGGGGTTATCCAGATCCAACTGCTGAATGTGGACATTGGCGTTGTTACGCATGAGAGTCCAAAGGCTGTATGCACTCAAGCCATAGTAGGAATTCCACATCTGGTCATACTGGAAACCGATTTCAATTTCGTGGCCATAAACATCAGCTGATGCTTTTGCGGAAAGATAGAGGTAATCATCCTGACTCAGGGCATAGCTGCCGCTCTGTGTTCCAACATTGGAGAGGAGACCATAAATAGGGTTCGGGGAATCACCATTGAACAAGCCCTTGTACATACGGATGTAATCCATCTGGAACAAATTGGGGCGAATGCTTTCAAACTCAGAACTATTGAAAAGCTGTTCGTTATAGTTAGCCAGAATGGGGTTGTAAATACCGCTACCCGACACATAGGTCACATTATCACGCCAAGCATTCTGAACTTTGGCCCAACGCTGAGTGCCATAGTAGTCAATGAGCTTGTCTTCGTAACTGCGGGTCTTTTCCGTGATGAACTTGCCGATGTAACCATACTTGAACACATCATCAATCTCAGAGCCGAAGTTTTCGTTATAAGATTTTGCAGTGGAGCGGTTGACCATGGCAGTGATATTGTACATCACATTCTTGATGGCGGAAGGAGCTTCGTCTTCGCTTGAAGCCGGGGCATCCTTGAAACGCTGAGTAAAGTCAACCGTCAACACCATATTCTTCGACTCGCTGACACCAGCACCGACAAGGGGCATTGTCAACGGAGAGATGCCACCACCGGGAGCATGGACAGCGCTGAACTCACCCGTGACAACAAGACTCGTATACTCGGAAAAACGGAAGTCGAGAGCGCCTTCCATGGCGACCGAATAATACTGAAGGTCAGGAACACGGTTTGAGGAGGTAAAGTCGCTTGAGGTGAGACGAGTAATCTCATGGAACGAATTGCGATGGATCATCGTCTCTGCGGTATAGTTGGTACTACCGGTCAAGGGGTCGTAAGACAGAGGATTGTTCTCAATATAGCGAACAATATCATCGTCTACAATTTGGAACTCATAACCACGTGCACGATAGTAGGGCCAATTACGATAGTTGGCCTGACCTGTGAAACGGAAACCCACAAGGGTGCGATCGCCGGTGACACTACCATTTTCATCCTTGATAGGAATCTTGTACACAGGACCTGTCAAGTAAACGACCAATGAGTTGAGCAGACGGTAATCCAAATACCCTTCCCAACGGACCAAACCTTGGAATTTGCTGGTAGGTGGCTTGAGGGTAATAATCTGTGTACCGCCGATAGCTTCACCGATGCTCGCCGGGGTACCGCCAAGGATAACCTGAATTTCAGCGATAGCGTCCTTGGGGACATTGATGCCCGTACGTTTACGGACACCGCCCTGCATGGTCACCATGCCGCCCTCACCACGGGCAGAACTCGTACCACCATCGTTAAATCCCATACCGCCGACAGCGGCAACGATAGCATCGACCGAGTTACCGGGCATGTGCTGGATGTCCTCTGCACTCATGCGCTGGCCGGATTCCGGAGAACCCACCTCAATGATGGGCACCCTGTCGGCCTCAATCTCGATTACATCAAGGTTGGTGGCGCTGGAAGTGAGCTGGATGTCAACGACAGTAAAACCCGATGCCTTCACTTGAATACCGGTACGCTGATAACGATTGTATCCCACCGAAGAGACTTCAATGTCATACGTACCCACAGCGAGAGGCTTGATGGTGAATACACCATCGAAGTCGGTAGTACCGCCATGCACTTGTTTGCCATCTTGCTTGACGATAACGTTGACAAAGGGCATAGGCTCGTTTGTCTTCTTGTCGGTAATGGTACCCTTCATAGTGCCTTGAGCGAAGGCGACCATTTCCGCCATCAGCAAGAGTCCGAATGTCAATAGTACTTTTCTAAACATTCTCATTGCGTTTACATGTTAAGTTATTATTTTATTGATTTATTTCATTTATATAATTATTGGTCAATATCACCTGACCGATTACTGCCTGTCGCAAATCGAACTGCGAACGGGAGGATTCTTCGGCAACTGGAACAAAGGCCGGACGGGGTTTTGCCTTCGATACTGTTTTATGGACAGGAACCTCGACAGCCTCAGTTTCATAAGTAAAGTACGGCGGTTCCTGAGAAGCGGGAACTTCATCAGAGAAATACTCATCGGCAACATCCGGCTCCTCGTCGGCAGGAACGTCCGACAGGACGTCCTGCGCAACGAATGTCTTCTTCGTCTTGGAATACATCGTTATTCCAAGGAACAAGAGAAGCAGTATAATAGTGCCGAAACTCATTGCAATCTTTACTTATTATTATATATTGTATTCAATAATATATTATTTCTCAGCCAAAACCTTGGTTTTCTCTTTGCCAGAGATCTCGTAAACCACAGCGCAGGCGATGCACAGCGACGAGAACACACCAACAAGGACACCAACAAGGAGGGCGAAGATGAATCCACGAATCACCTCACCACCAAAGATGAACATCATCAACAGGGTGACAAAAGTGGTTCCAGAGGTGTTGACCGTACGAGCCAAGGTGGAGTTGATTGCGTCGTTCATGTGGGTCATGAGAGTACGCTTCGGGTAGAGTTTGCGATACTCACGCACACGGTCGAAGATAACCACAGTAGCATTGATAGAGTAACCGATGACCGTCAGCACTGCCGAGATGAAATACTGGTCAACCTCGAGATTAAAGGGCAGCAAGCCATGGAGCAGTGAGAAAACTCCGATTACCAACAATGTATCATGGGCCAAAGCGGTGACCGAGCCGATACCGAAGCGCCAGCTACGGAAACGGACACCGATATAGACGAACATCACAAGCAGACCGCCGATAACAGCCCAAATCGAGTGGACCAAATTGTCATGGGCGACACCCTTACCGAACTGGTCGGCCTGAATAATACCCAGCGGGTTGGTCTCAGTGGACTTGAATTCCTCGAGGGTGATGGGCTTGGCAAAATACTTGCCGGCAGCAGCATAGAGTTTCTCGACTATCTCGTCTTTCACCTCATCTCCATCTTGATCAATCTTGTATTTGGTGGTAATCTTCAGCTGGTTGCTTGGACCATACGTCTTTACCTCGGGAGCCTCTTCGAACTGCTTGGCGAGATCGGCACGGACATCAAGCATGTCAACCGACTGGTCGAAGCGAACCACATAGGTACGGCCACCGGTGAAGTCGATTCCGAAACTCATGCCACGGACAGCGAGACTGGCCACACAGATGACAATGGCAATGGCAGCCACAATGTAGAACATCTTGCGACGACCAAGGAAGTCGAAGTGGACATTACGCAGGAAATTCTCCGAGAAGGAGAAAGAGAAATTCATCTTGCGCTTATGCGTAAGACTCGAATCGATAAACAGGCGGGTGATGAAGATGGACGTAAACAAGGAAGTGACGATACCGATACAGAGAGTCACAGCAAAGCCTTGAACAGCACCGGAGCCAAACATAATCAGCACGATACCCAGCAGGAAAGTAGTCACCTGGCCGTCGATGATGGCGGAATAAGCATTCTTGAAACCGTTCTCGACAGCATTCGAAAGGCTCGAACCCGCACGGAGCTCTTCCTTGATACGTTCATAGATAATAACGTTACCGTCGACAGCCATAGCCATCGTCAATACAATACCCGCGATACCGGGGAGGGTAAGCACCGAGCCGATGGAGGCGAGGACGCCGATAAGGAGGAACACATTAATGATCAGTGCAAACACCGAGACCCAACCGGCTCGATTGTAGAAGAACACCATGTAGATAAGCACAATGACAAAAGCCAGGATGAACGACCACAAGCCGTTGCGGATGGACTCCTGTCCAAGGGAAGGACCGACCACAGCCTCCGACACAATGTTGGCCGGGGCGGGAAGCTTACCACTTTTCAGAATGTTGGCAAGGTCTTTGGCCTCGTCAAGAGTGAAATCACCGGTGATTTCAGAACGGCCGCCAGCGATTTCGGTATTAACCACGGGAGCTGAATAGACCAGGTCGTCAAGAACGATGGCGATACACTTGCCGATGTTCTCTCCAGTGATACGCTTCCAATCGCGCGCGCCCGCGCTATTCATTGTCATTGATACATTGCTCTTGCCATTGGAGGAGAAATCCTGACGAGCATCAGAAATGCAGCTACCATCCAGCAGGGCGACACCGTCACGGGTAGTAATCTTGATGGCATAAAGAGTGAATATGTCACCACCGGTGAAATGCTCATCGGCCTTGTTCGACCAGAGGAACTTCACGGAACGGGGGTCATACACTTTTCTCTCGGCAGCCTGAGACAACATCTTGTCGATGGCGGCACGGTCTTTGTCATGGGCAATACCGACAATGGGGCCGGGAATAGGTTGGTTGGTGTTTGTGACATAGGGCATCAACAAAGCAAACAGAGGATGCTCCTTCTCAAGATTCTCATTGGTTACAGCGTTGGTGTTGCTGGCGTTGTCGATAGCCAACTGGTCGACCAAATTGGTGGTGTCTGCAACCTCGGCGGTGGCGACAGTGTCTTCTTCAACAGTTTTTTCTCCAGCGGCAACGGAGGCAAGGAACTTGTCAGCCGCCTCAAGGAAACGGACAGCTTCAGCATTGTCATAGGTCTGCCAGAACTCCAACTGGGCGGTACCCTTGAGGAGCTTGCGGACACGTTCGGGTTCCTTGACACCAGGCAACTCAACAAGGATACGCTCCGAAGCACTCAACTTCTGGATGGTGGGCTGAGCCACACCGAACTTGTCGATACGCTTGCTGATAATCTGGTAGGTGCGGTCATAGGCGTCAGAGGCTTCGGCACGAACGGCCTTTATCACGTCGTCATTATTGTCACCCATCTTGATCTTGTCGCGGAGGTCACCGCTGCTGAAGATAGAGGCGAGGGAGACATTGGGATCCAAGGCAACAATCTCCTCATAGAACAGGGAGACGAAGTCACGATTGGTGGTCACCTTCTGTTTGGCCAATGCATTGTCAATTGCTTTGGCGAAAGTGGGATCCTCGGCGTTAGTGGTGGCCAGGGCACGCACAACGTCGACGGTGGAGACCTCGAGCATCACGTTCATACCGCCCTTGAGGTCAAGACCGAGGTTGATTTCGCGACCTTGACATTCGCGGTAGGTGTAGCCGAGATAAACTTTCTCAGTGGCCATGGAGTCAAGGTAGTGAGCCTCGCGGGCATTGAAGATGGAGTCCGCGATCATCTGGGCCTGATACTGATCAGAGGTTCTGTCGGCGATCAATTTCTGTACCGGCTCACTGTTAACGTAGTTTTTTGCATCAGTTTTGGCTTTGCTCTGAACAACGCTTGTCGCAACCGTAAACGACAATTGGAACAAACAGACCAGCGCAAAAGCCCACGCTAAAAATTTGATAAGTCCTTTATTCTGCATACTTTATCTATAAATTTATGTTTTTTATTATATTCACTTTGAATGTGCAAAAATAAGAAAAAATATTGACATAGCAAGCAAATTCCAAAAAAAACATGTATCTTTGCACAAAAATTGTAGAATAACAGCAAGATATGAATGAAAATTTTTCTCTATCACTCAAGGAGTGGGCCGACGAAGACAAACCCCGCGAGAAGATGCTCGCCAAAGGCAAAAAGGAGCTCACCAATGCCGAATTGATTGCCATCCTCCTGCGTAGCGGCTTGCGCGGAAAAAGCGTCGTCGAAGTGGCCAAGGAGGTCCTCACCCGTTCGGGCAACAGTCTGACGACTCTTTCTCAAATGGAATTCAAGCAGTTGAGCGCTGTCAAAGGACTGGGGGCGGCCAAAGCCACCACCCTCATGGCGGCCCTCGAACTGGGATGGCGCATGCACGGTGAAATCAGAAACGGGAAAGAACTGATTATCAACAATAGCGAAAATCTGTTCAACTACATGTCCCCCCTCCTGGCCGATATCGACCACGAAGAGTTCTGGGCCATTTTCCTCAGCAATCGGGGCAAGGTCCTCGGAAGGCAACGCATCTCCATGGGAGGCCTCACTGCCACACCCGTCGACCTCCGCATCCTCTTCCGCTATGCATTCGAATACAAAGCCGTGAGCCTCATGGTGGCGCACAACCATCCATCGGGCTCACTAAAAGCCAGTCAAGAGGACAAAACCCTCACACGTCAAATATCAGAGGCCGGGAGAATCTTGGAAATCAGACTCCTCGACCACATCGTCATCGCCATCGGTCCCAATGGCAAAGCCGACTACTACAGCTTCCACGACAACGGACTGCTATAATGCCACTTCCACACTCACCGACTCCATCTGTCCGCCAAGAGGCGGATTAAGCTTGCTAACCTTCACTCTCACAGACGCCACAGCCGGGAATTCCCTTTTCACACTCTCCCCTACCCTACGAGCCACGTGTTCCAGCAGATGGGACGAAATTTCCATCTCGCGCTTGACCACCTGGTAGACATCCAGATAACTTACCGTATCGGCAATGTTATCAGATACTTCCGCATGGCTTGTATCAGTTTCGAACACCATGTCCACGCGGAAACGGGTGCCAATTTTACGCTCCTGCTCAAAGCATCCGTGATGCGCATAAAAGCGCATGTCATTTATCGCAATAGTAGCCATCAGAGAATGTTGTCAAACTGATGCAGGAAGCGGAGGTCGTTCTCGAAATAGAGGCGCAGGTCGCGAATCTGGTATTTCAACATCGCCATGCGCTCCACACCCATGCCGAGGGCGAAACCGCTATACTCCTTGCTGTCAATGCCACAGGCCTCCAGCACATTGGGGTCCACCATGCCGCAACCGAGAATCTCAAGCCAGCCGGTACCCTTGCAGATATTACACCCCTTGCCACCGCAGATATTGCACGAGATATCCATCTCGGCACTGGGCTCCGTGAAGGGGAAGTAACTGGGGCGCAGGCGAATCTGAGTCTGCTCACCGAACATCTCCTTGGCAAAATAGAGCAGCGTCTGCTTCAAATCGGCGAAGGTAACCTTTTTGTCGACATAAAGTGCTTCCACCTGATGGAAAATGCAATGTGCGCGGGCGCTAATAGCCTCATTTCTAAACACTCTACCCGGAGCAATAATACGAATGGGAGGCTTGTGGGTCTCCATCACACGTACCTGGACGGAAGAGGTGTGCGTACGAAGGGCTATTTCCTGCTTACCTTCCTCTTTTTCAACAAAGAAAGTATCCTGCATGTCGCGGGCGGGATGGTCGGGAGGGAAGTTGAGGGCCGAAAAAAGATGCCAGTCGTCCTCAATTTCCACACTCTCCTCGACGGTAAATCCAATACGGGCAAAAATCTCGGCTATCTCGTTCATTGTCACCGACAAGACATGACGCGAACCACGTTGGGCAAAATCGGCAGGCAACGTCAAGTCATGGCGGTCCTCGGCTTCCATCTTCTCTTCAACGTAGTTCTTGAACTCTTCAACCTTGGCCAAGGCAGCGTTTTTCAGTTCGTTAAGAGCTATACCCATCTCTTTTTTCTGGTCGCCCGGCAAAGCCTTGAACTGCTCAAAGAGCTCGTTCATCACACCCTTGCGACCCAGAAAACGGACACGGAATTTTTCAACCTCGGCAGCGCGGTCTTCGAATTTCTCGATATTCGCCGCGCGAATTTCCTCAATGTACTGTGAAATAAGATCTTTCAACATCTTTTTATTACTTTTTTATCACTTTGATTTCTTCAATACGGATATCCTCTATCGGACGATCAAAACGGTCGCATTTTGCGGCGGCAATCTTGTCCACAACATCCATACCCTCAATCACTTCACCAAACACAGTATAGCTACCGTCCAAGTGAGGCGTCCCTCCTTCGGTGGTGTAGACTTTACGCTGTTCGCTGGTAAAGGACAGACCCATTTGCTGCGACATACGGTCGAGGTCGCCATCCGACCACACACGCCCCTGAACGATATAGAATTGCGACGACGACGATTCCTTGTTAGGATTCACCTCGTCGCCCTCGCGTGCGGCAGCGAGGGCACCGCGCTTGTGGAAACGATTGGTCCGGAATTCGGCCGGAATTTTATAACCCAAATCGCCTTCCCCCAGCATCTTGCCGGGTTCAGCCTGCCTCGAATCGGGGTCTCCGCCTTGTATCATGAACTTTTCAATGACACGGTGAAAAAGAAGACCTTCATAGGTGCCATCGGAGACCAATTTTATAAAATTGTCGCGGTGCAGAGGGGTGTCATTGTACAATTTGAGCACTATTTTACCATAGTTGGTGGCCATCTCGACCAGGACATCATTTTCCATCATTCCATTCTGTTTATCAGTAGATTGTGAAAACCCACAGAAAGTCGCAAACAAAAAAATTGTCAAAAAATATATTTTTTTCATCAACCTATAGAATTATTTTACTAATTTTGCATGCAAAAATAAGAATAAAAATAGAAACAACGAGCAAAAAATCATAGTTTTATGAAGAAAAAAAATCTCATCCTCTCCGTCATGCTGTTTTTCAGCATCTTACCAATGGCGCTTTTTACCGGTTGCGACAAAGATACCAACTGCTATTTGGAGGTGAAAGTGCTTAACGAAAGCACCGTCGACCCAAATTCTGGGCTCATCATCCCCGGTAATCCCATGCCGGGAACCGAAGTGGAAGTGTTTCAGGATGGTGGCACCGTTTATGCCAAGGGCATCACCGATGGTGACGGAATATACAAGACCCACTTCAGCGCCCCTGCCATCGTGAAAATCAAAGCCCGAATCGACACCGGTCTCAGCATTCTCCACGGCGAATCGTCGGTGCGCCTCATCCAGGGCGAAACTGTCCCCGCTGTCATCAACCTCACCCGCTAACATCTACTCAACCATCATAGAACATGATATTTAAACCCACCAAGCAGGACCTCGAACAGCTCACCCAGATGGGTCTCACCGTCGAGTCCGTGCAGCAACAGATAAACAACTTCAAGGCCGGCTTCCCCAAAAGCCACCTCGACGATGCCGCCACACCAACCAATCACGGCATCCTATGCCTGAACGAGAAAGAAATCGCCCGCTACGAAAAACAATATCGTACACTCGCACGCGGGAAGAAAATCCTCAAGTTCGTCCCCGCCTCCGGAGCTGCAACGCGCATGTTCAAAGACCTTTACAGCTTCACCGCAACCTATTTTGGCGTGGCGACAAACTTCGAGAAAGAGTTTCCCGAAGTAAAAAAATTCCTTGAGCACCTTCGCTCCTTTGCTTTCTATAACGACCTGAAGTCCTGCATGCAACGCGCCGACCTCGACATCGACGAATACATGCGTCGCGGCGACTACAGCACCGTCATCAACTTCCTCCTCAAAGAGCAGTACCTCGGCTACGGCAACCTGCCCAAGGCTCTGTTGAAATTCCACCGCTACGGCGAGGTGCAGCGCACCCCCCTCGAGGAACACATCGTTGAAGGAGCGCTCTATGCCCGCAACACCGACGGCACTGTCAACCTGCACTTTACCATCTCGCCCGAACATCGCGCCGCCTTCCGGCGCAAGATTGCCGAAGTGAAGCAATACTACGAAAGCACCTTCGGCATCAAACTGAAGATAACCTTCTCGGAACAAAAACATTACACCGACACCATAGCTGTCGACGAACAAAACAACCCTGTGCGCGACGACAACGGACGCCTGATGTTCCGTCCCGGTGGCCACGGTGCCCTGATAGAAAACCTCAACGAGCAGCGCGCCGACCTCATCTTTATCAAAAACATCGACAACGTGGTGCCCGACTGGATGAAGCACACCACCGTGATTTACAAACAGGTACTCGCAGGAATGCTCCTTGAACTGCGCGAGAAGACCTTCGACGCCCTCCGCGCCCTCGACGGCAAGCCCGACAAGCGCACCCTCAACAAGCTCATCCGCTTCGCAAAAGAGGAGCTTAACATCATGGTACCAGAAGGTTGCGATGCCAAGACCCTGCACGACCTTCTCAACCGCCCCATGCGCATCTGTGGCATGGTGAAAAACCTCGGAGAACCTGGAGGTGGCCCCTTCTACACTATTGATTCCAAGGGACGTAGAAGCCTTCAGGTGGTCGAATCCGCCCAAGTCAACCACAACGACCCGCAGCAGGAAAATATTTTCCAGGCCTCGACCCATTTCAACCCCGTCGACCTCGTCTGCAGCACCAAGAACTACCGCGGCCGCTATTTCGACCTCCGTCAGTATGTCGACCCGCAGACCGGCTTCATCAGCAAGAAGACCAAAGGCGCCCTCACCGTCAAGTCGCAGGAACTCCCCGGCCTCTGGAACGGCGCCATGGCCAACTGGATCACCCTCTTTGTCGAGGTTCCCGTAGCCACCTTCAACCCTGTCAAGACCGTCAACGACCTCCTCCGCAAAGAGCACCTCGAAGGATGATTGTTAACAATTCTTAAACAACAACACCCTTACACCACCCTATCAACACCCACCGTGGTAGGAGTTGGTTGGGAGTTGGTAAGGAGATGGTAGGTAGTTCATACCTATCAGGTACAAAGGATTATGCACTGGAAAAGGCATCTGTTTTGGCGACAGATGCCTTTTGGTGTTTTTCGGTCATAAAATTAACTTAACAAATGTTAATTCTTGTTCAATAAATGTACCGACACAATAAGAGAAAAAAAATTGCGTTATAGTAATAAATTTTTTTGCAAAATGAAGAAATCAACCATTACGATTATCGCAATTGTCGGTGTCCTGGCCGTCATCGTGCTGTGGGGCATCGGAGTGAACAACAAACTCGTCACCCAAGAGGAGAATGTCTCCAAGGCTTGGAGCAATGTGGAGAACGTATACAAGCGCCGCATGGACCTCATCCCGCAGCTGGTGAACACCGTGCAGGGAGCCGCCAACTATGAGAAGAGCGTGCTGACCGAGGTGACCAATGCCCGCGCCGGCGTGCAGCAGACCCAGGTGGACCCCTCGCAACTCAGCGAGCAGCAAATCGCTGCCTACCAGAAGGCACAGGACAACCTCACCAAGGCTTTGGCCAACACCATCAAAGTGACCGTGGAGCGCTATCCCGAACTCACTGCCACCCAGGGATTCCGCGACCTGCAGACACAACTTGAGGGCACCGAGAACCGCATCGCCGTGGAGCGCGGCAAGTTCAACGAAGCCGTGCAGGCCTACAACACCAAGCTGCGCCGCTTCCCCACCAGCCTCATCGCCGGCATGCTGGGATTCGAGAAGAAGGGCTACTTCACCGCCCCCGAAGAGGCCGCAGAGCCTGTGAACGTGGAGTTCAATTTTTAAATTGTAAAGTTGAAAATTGAAAATTGATAATTAAGATTATGATACATCGTCTTTTGCGACTTGTCCTCTGCGCAAGCATAATTCTCAATTCTCAATTCTCAGTTCTCAATTCCGTTCAGGCGCAGACGGGATGGCTGCCGGAGAAGACCAACCGGCTGGTGAACGACTACTCGGGCATCCTGTCGGAGGCTCAGCGCAACACACTGGAGCAAAGACTTGTATCCTTCAACGATTCAACATCGAACCAGATTCTCGTCGTCATCACCCCCACCCTCGGAGGTGACGAAGAGAACCATGTGGCGCAGCAGATTGGCCAGACATGGGGAGTAGGCCAGAAGGCGTTCGACAACGGCTTGGTCATCCTCCTAAAAAGCAAGACAAGCGAAGAGAATTTCGGTGCCGTGGCCATTGCCACAGGCTATGGGCTCGAAGGGGTCCTCCCCGACATAGCCTGCAAGCATATCATTGACAACGAGATGATTCCCGAACTCAGGGAAGGCAATTACTACGAGGCCGTTGTGGCGGCTCTCGACATCATCGAGCCCTTGGTGAGAGGTGAGTACTCCTACGCCGAATATCGCGCCAAAGAGCGCCGGAGCGCCCTCATAGGCCTCGGCATCCTCGTCGGTTTCATAGCCTTGGTGAGCGGCCTGCTGTTCTATTATGCCAAGAAACATCCCGACCAATGGAAAGGCGGCGGCAACAGCGGCAGCGGGACCGGCGGAGGAGTGTTCTTCGGAGGCTTCCCCACCGGTTTCGGCGGTGGCCGCAGCAGCGGTTGGGGCGGCGGCTTCGGCGGAGGCGGCTTCGGAGGCTTCGGAGGCGGCAGTTTCGGAGGAGGAGGAGCCTCGGGAAGGTTCTGAGAACCAAGAATTAAAAATCATGAATCAAGAATGAGGGCATTCGCTGCAATTAAAAAATATTGTTAATTTTTCAATTTTCGATTACCAATTTTCAATTTTTTCGTATCTTTGCAGCACGTTTGTTTTGGGGAAAAACTCAATTACAAACTGACAATCAAGTATATAAACAAATAAAAATTATACACCATGGGTATCAATGCAAACAAAAAAGTGAAGAGAAGAAAGGTCCGCATCAACGGTAACAAGAACTCCACCAACAACTGGGGCATCACCGCTGCCGGTTGGAATGCTGTGCACAAAGCCATCATCAACGCCGAGGACTAATTCCTTCACACCAGAATCAATGAGAAGAGCCCGATACATCGGGCTTTTTTGGTATCATGAAACAAACAACCCTTTGCTATATCGACAACGGCGACAGCTACCTGATGCTGCACCGCGTGAAGAAGGAGAACGACGCCAGCCACGGCAAATGGATTGGCGTGGGCGGCAAGTGCGAGGCCGACGAGAGCCCCGACGAGTGCATGCTGCGCGAGGTGATGGAGGAAACCGGCCTGGAGATTACGCATTGGCGCTATCGCGGCATAGTAACATTCATATCAGACACTTGGCCCAACGAATACATGCACCTCTTCACCGCCGACACCTGGCGCGGCGAGCCTGATATGAGCATCGACGCCGAAGGCACGCTGGCATGGATAAAGAAGGACGACCTGCCGGTCTCAGACGGTGTTGGCAACCAAAACATAAACCTCTGGGAGGGCGACAAGATATTCCTCCGCCTGCTGCTCGACGAACAACACCCTTTCTTTTCCCTCAAGCTTGTCTACGTGCAGGATGAAATGGTAAAAGCCACGCTTAATGGAACGGCACTTTGACCCGTGGCAGCGGGAAGCCATTGAAATCCAAGGTGGGCGACACCTGGTGCTGGCACCGCCGGGATGCGGGAAGACAGACATCCTGACGGAACGTGTAGTGCACGCGCACGAAAACGGCGTGGAATACCGAGACATGCTGTGTCTCACCTTCACCAACCGCGCCGCCAAGGGCATGGCCCAGCGCATAGCCGACCGTACAGGGAATCCTGTGCCGGACGACCTCTTCGTGGGCAACATCCACCGCTACTGCTCCCAAATGCTCTTCAATCAAGGCATCGTCAACCACAACAGTGCCATCATTGACGAAGGCGACGTGGAGAACATCGTGCAAGAGGAGCTCTGCAAAAAGATGCATATTGAGAGCCACACCACGGAGCTGATGCGCTTCCAGCACGGTTTGCAGCAAATGACGCTTGGTATGCGCGGCGAGCTGGTGCTGCACAACGAACTGTTTCACGCCGGAGGCGTGTCGAAACTCTGCGACGTGCTCGGTCGTCCATTCGACGAGGACAACATCGTGTCCATCTATGCCAACATCGACAACCTGATGCAGCGCTACAGTGTCCTCGAGGAGCTGCCGGCCGCCAACCTCATGCGTCTGGCCAAAGCCTACGAACACTACAAAGAGGAGAACGACCTGCTGGACTATGACGACCTGCTGATATTGGCCTACAGACATTTAACCGCAGCGCCAGCCGACATCCGGCGCTATCGATGGATTGAAATCGACGAAGTGCAGGACCTCAATGCCCTGCAATTCGCCCTGATCGACCTCTTTGCAGCACCCGACGCCACCATCGTATACCTCGGCGACGAGCAGCAGGCCATTTTTTCCTTCATCGGCGCCAAACTCGAGACTCTCGAAGCACTCAAGCAGCGCTGCTCCGGCCATATCCACCACCTGCACACCAACTATCGCTCTCCGAAATATCTCCTCGACCTGCAGAACGATTTTGCCGTGCGCAATCTGGGCATCCGACGCGAGATGCTCCCCTCCACAGACCTCAATCCGCCCCATTCCCACGAAGACCTCTGTCTGTTGAACGTCGGCGACGCACAAATGGAAAGCTACTATGCCGCCCGTTTCGCCAAACGCTATGGCGACCTTGACCCAGAAGGGAAAGTGGCCATCCTCGTGAGCACCAACCGCGAAGCCGACGACATCGGCGAGGTGATGGGCGGCATGGGCATCAGTCACTTCAAAATCAGCGGTACCGACCTCTTCTCGTTGCCCGCCATGCGATTGCTGATAGCCCACCTCAGCGTGTTGACCGACGAGATGGTCTTCATTGCCTGGGCCCGGCTGCTCTGGGGCCTACACATACTGCCCACCTACACCGCAGCGCGAAACTTCATGCGCGATATGCGGCGCGTGGCGCTGCTTCCCACCGACTTCCTTTTATACCCTGATTCCTCCTATTTACAAGAATTTGTCCATTCCTACGACGAAGAGGAACTTGTCATCTTCGACACCGAGACCACCGGTCTCGATGTCTACCACGACGACATCATCCAGATTGCCGCTGTCAAAGTGCGGCGAGGCAAAGTGGTGGGGAAACCTTTCAATATAATATTAGAGACCGACAAGGAGCTCCCCGAGACTGTGGGCGGCCACCCCAATCCCATGCTGGAGGTCTACCGCAACAGCAAACGCCATTCCCGCACCGAAGGATTGCAAATGTTTATGGACTACTGCAAAGACAAGGTGCTGGTAGGCCATAATGTGGAGTATGACTATCAAATCTTGCTTCACAATCTCAAAAGCGACTGTCCCGATATCAATCTCACGCAAACCAATCCCCGCTATTTCGACACCCTGAAATACATCCGTCTCGTGCGTCCGCGGCTGCGGCAGTACAAGTTGGTCCATCTCCTTGAAGTCCTTCACCTCGAAGGGCAGAACAGCCATCGTGCCGACGACGACATCCTTGCGACGCTCTCCCTTCTCAAATTCTGCCACCTCAACGCCATCCAGATGGTCGCCGAGCAACGTCTTTTCATTGCCGACCATCAAAAACAAGTCGACCGGTTTCACGAACGATACTCCAAACTGTATCTCTATCCGAACAAAAAGCAGGGCATCGTTGCAGAGCTACACCGTGCCTACAACCATTTCCTCGAGGCGCAACTCATCGACCCCATCGACAAGTGGCACCACCTCGTCCATTACCTCGAGAAAGACCTCATCCGTGCCGACCTCTACCCCACCCTGCAGCAACAATTGGAGCGCTACATCACCGACCTCAACACCAGCAAGGAGGCCGACCTCTGCGGCGGCTCATTGGAGGAACGCTACATCATCTCCACGGTCCACAAAGCCAAGGGGCTGGAGTTTGACACCGTCATCGTATACCGCGCTGTCGACGGCAGCTACCCCGGCTCGCGCAGCTGGACCGAAAAACAGATACAGGAAGACGCGCGCCGTCTCTTCGTAGCCCTCTCGCGCTCGAAGAAACGACTCTGTATTATATATGACGAATATTACGGGCGTTCCACCCACGCCCTCAGCCCGTTCTTGGAGAAGGTCAAGGAGCATTTCACCGTCTACCGCCGGTTGCCAGACGGCAAGATTAGGCAGATTTAAAGCTTGTAATTCCGCAGACGGTGTTCGGCGAGAGCCTCATATTGGGTGCCAGGACGGCCGTAGTTGGCGTAGGGGTGGATGCTGATGCCTCCACGCGGAACAAATAAACCAAGAACCTCGATGTAGCGCGGCTGCATGAGTTTCACCAAGTCGTCGAGGATGATATTGACACAGTCCTCATGAAAATCGCCGTGGTTGCGGAAGGAGAAGAGGTATAGCTTGAGGCTCTTGCTCTCCACCATGTGTTTATCGGGGATGTAAAGGATGCGCACCTCGGCAAAGTCTGGCTGTCCAGTGATGGGGCACAGCGAGGTGAACTCAGGGCAAAGGAACTCTACCCAGTAATCGCGCTCGGGGTGGCGATTTTCAAAAGCTTCAAGCACTTGTGGTGCATAGGTCTCGGGAATGTCGGCCTTGTGGCCAAGCGACTGCAAATGGTCTTGTTCGCGGTTCATGGGTTATCTGATATTTAGTATTTTGTGAATCTGGAGCGAAAGTTTCCAACGTGGATCTTTCTTGATGTATTCGATGGCGGCATTGACAATCTCGGCGTTGCGTACCGGATCGCCGGTGTCGCACGGCTGCAGGAAGCGGGCATGGGTGCACATAATGCCGGGATACATCGATGGTTCGTGCTCGCCATCAAAAACAACCTTGATTTCGTCGACATAGTTAAGCACAGGTTTGGCCTTATCGCCAAGGTAGGCGTCCTTGGGCGAGAGGGTGATCCAGTCGACATTGCCGGGCAGACGATGGGTGCCGTTGGTCTCCACAGCCACCATCTTGTCAACGTCGTGGAGGGCATTGACGAAACCTCGGGTGAGCTGCAGCGACGGCTCACCGCCGGTGACCACCACCAGCCGCGCAGGATACTTTGCTACCTCGGCCACTATTTCATCTTCGGTCATTTCGCTACCGCTCTCATGCTGCGTATCGCAGAAAGGACACTGCAGGTTGCAGCCGCTCAGCCGCACAAAGACAGCGGCCGTGCCTGCATGATATCCCTCTCCCTGCAGACTGTAGAAAATCTCGTTTACTTTCATGGCTCGTCAATTTCATATGTTGCCGTGTTGCCGGTGGTCTCCTGAACATCGACACGATAGCAGTTGGGCACCTGCTGCTGGCACCAGCGGGCGATGTTCTCTGCCGTGGGGTTGCAACCGATAACGTCGTTGACAACCTTGTGGTCCAGCTTGTCAGTGATGCTGCTTTTTATCCTTGAAAAATCAACAACCATGCCATTGCGGTCCAGTTCGCGGGCTTTGCAATAGATGGTGATTTGCCAATTGTGGCCGTGCAATTCGGTGCATTTGCTCGGGTAGTCGAGTTCAAGGCGGTGTGCGCCGGATACTTCAATATGCTTGGTAACGTAATACATACAACTTATTTTTCGTAAATGGTGGGGTCTTCGACGGCAGCCGCGATGAAAGCCGCCTTGCGTTCGGTGCAGGTACCGCAGGTGCCGCAATGGTGCTCGCCTCCACGGTAGCACGAATAGGTATGTCCATAGTCAACACCCATCTGTGCGCCACGCCGCACAAGGTCGGCCTTGGTGAGGTTGGTGTAGGGCGCCGCCAACTGCACACCGTCGTAGGTGCCGGCCTGCATGGCGCCATCCATGGCCTTGACGAACTCCGGCCGGCAGTCGGGATAGATGGCGTGGTCACCACCGTGGTTGGCTATAAGCACACGTTTCAGACCTCGACTCTCGGCCAGCCCGCAGGCAATGCTAAGCATGATGCCGTTGCGGAACGGCACCACTGTACTCTTCATGTTCACCTCGTCGTAGTCGCCGCTCGGGATAGCATCAGCGCCGCCGAGGAGCGACGAGTTGAAATAACGGCTCATGAAACCCAACTCTATGACAATGTGTTCGATATCCAATTGCTTGCAATGATATTTTGCACAGGCTATCTCCTTCTCTGCATGGTTGCTGCCATAGTCGAAAGTGACAGCCAATGCGATACGTCGTTGCTCTTCATAGAGCAGCGTGGTAGAATCCAATCCGCCGGAATAAATAATCACCGAATCGCGTGCCGGTGTGTCGTTTGTTGCCATTGTATCTTGTTTTGTTAAAGGGGGTTATCAAGCACCCCTGCCGTTAAACTGCGACGGCAAAAATACAACATTTTCCCGACATGGCAAAACATTTTCCAAAATACTTCTCCGAATCATATCCGACTCATCTCCGTAACAACTCCGACGGAGGTCGGACATGACTCGCAAAAAAAAGGGTTCCCAAATGCATTCGGGAACCCTTTTTCAGATTGATTTTTATAGCTCGATTATTTGAGATAGTACTCGACGGTGGTGACGACGCGGACTTTCTTCACCTGCGGGGTGTTCTCATCGAGGTCCTCGACCTCAAAATAGCCCTGCGAGGCGGTGCGCATCTTGCCAATACGGCTGTGACTATTGTTGGCAAACTCGTCGGCAGCCACGCGGGCGTTCTCCAAACTTTCGCGAATCATCTCGGGCTTGATGTCGTTGAGGCCCAGATACTGGTAGTCGGCCCAAGTGTTGGCCAGGATATTTTGGTTGACGAGGTCGGTCTCGAGGGTCTGCTGCAACTTGCGCACCAGTTCGAGGTTCTTGGTGAAGACGGTGACGGTCTGGTTGGCATTGTAGCGGAAGGGAATCTGGTTGGGGTTGTTGGCCCACGAGTAGCGGTCCTCATAGCTGGCGTTGCCCACTTTGATTTCTTCGTCCGAGAAACCGGCTTCGCGCAGGTGCTTGACAATAATATTGTTGTTCTTGCGTATGGTGTTGCGGAGGTCAGCGAGGTCATTGGCTTTCTCACCATAGCTGATGCGCCACACCACGCGGTCGGCAGGCACCTCCTTCTCGCAGAGGCCACGTACCTTGACGGTGTCGTCGTAAGATTTCAAAGTCTTCACGGTGAAGACCATAAAGAGGCCGAGCACAGCGGCTGCCAACACTATGGCGCCTCCCTGGATCATGTTTTTCTTGAACGGGATGGAACTTCCTTTCATAATCGATAATGTTTTTATTGTTCTTGAATAATTAGTACATAACAAACGGCATTTCTTGTATTTTATTGCACAGGACGTTGTTTTTCGTTTCTGTTCGCATCTTCTCCTGTATGGGCTCTACCTCAAAAAAAATTTGGCCATATCGCCCAACTTTCGTAACTTTGCATTTTGTTTAAACCCAATCTCGACCGCCATGAACATTGCAACCACCCTCTTGAAAAAATACACCAGCATCAGCCTGATGTTGAGGATTTTCATAGGTTTGATGATAGGTGCCGCTCTCGGCCTGCTGCTGCCTCAGTGGACAGGCGTCGCCATTCTGGGAAAGATATTTGTCAGTGCGCTTAAAGGTATCGCGCCAGTGCTGGTGGCGGTGCTGGTGATGTCGTCGGTAGCCAAAGCCGGCGCAGGCATGGGTCGGAGGTTCACAGCACTGATTGCCATCTATTTACTTTCCACATTCATCGCTGCCGTGTGTGCCGTGGTGGGCAGTTTCCTGTTTCCTGTGACATTGGAATTGGGCGAAGCCGCACAAGTCGACTCCGACGCCGGCACCTTGGCCGACGTCTTTGCCAACCTGCTCACATCCATGGTGGCCAATCCCATTGCGGCAATATCCAACGCCAACTACATTGCAATCCTTTTCTGGTCGGTCGTCATCGGTTTCTCACTGAAAACCATGGCATCGAAAGCCACCGTTAACGTGGTACACGATCTTTCAGGGGTAGTGACGCGCGTGGTAAAGTGGGTCATCCAATTCGCCCCTTTCGGTATTTTGGGGCTAGTCTTTTCCACCGTCAGCGAGAGCGGTCTCTCAGTCTTCACCACCTACGGCCACCTGCTCCTGCTGCTGGTAGGCTGCATGTTGGCCAACGCCTTCATATTCAATCCTCTCATCTCGTTCTTCCTGATGCGTAAGAACCTCTACCCGCTCCTCTTCACCTGTCTCAAAGAGAGCGGGCTTCAGGCCTTTTTCACCCGCTCGTCGGCCGCCAATATTCCCATCAACATGGCACTCTGCAAGAAGTTGGAATTGGACGAAGACTTTTATTCCGTCAGTATTCCACTGGGTGCCACAATCAACATGGACGGCGCGGCAGTGACCATCACGGTCTTCTCCTTAGCGGTGGCCAACACCGTGGGCGTGGATGTAAGTTTCGCCTCGGCTTTGTTCCTTGGCATCATTGCCACCCTCGGCGCCTGTGGTGCTTCGGGCGTGGCCGGCGGAAGCCTGCTCCTTATCCCTATGGCCTGTTCCTTCTTCGGCATCCCCAACGACGTGGCCATGCAAGCCGTGGCCATAGGCTTTATCGTCGGTGTGGTGCAGGACAGCGTCGAGACAGCCCTCAACTCCAGCGGCGACGCCTTCTTCACTGCCACCGCCGAATACCACGACCGACAGAAACGAGGCCTAACATCGCAACTCAAAAATAATAATGTAGAAGAATAATAATACACAGGGGGCGGCGAGACCAATAATCTCGCCGCCCCCTTTCGTTTTGTATCTTGTTTAGAACAGGTCTTCGAGGATGCTGTCGTCGACGAGGTTGGGCATAGTGACCTTGAGTTCGGGGCAGATATCCATGGCGCGCTTGATGGCGAACATGGCACCCTCGTTGCGGGCCCAGCTGCGGCGGCTGATGCCGTTGTTGACGTCCCAATGGAGCATCATGCGGAGACGGCGGTCGCAAGCCTCGGAGCCGTCGAGAACCATGCCGAAGCCACCGTTTATCACCTCGCCCCAGCCTACGCCACCGCCGTTGTGGATAGAAACCCACGTGGCACCGCGGAAGGAGTCGCCGATGACGTTCTGCACGGCCATATCCGCGCAACGGTTCGAGCCGTCGTAGATGTTCGAAGTTTCACGGAAGGGGCTGTCGGTACCGCTGACGTCGTGGTGGTCGCGGCCAAGGACGATAGGTGCACTGATCTCACCCTTCTTGATGGCCTCGTTGAAGCGGGCGGCAATCTTGGTGCGGCCTTCGCAGTCGGCATAGAGGATACGGGCCTGGCTGCCCACCACGAGGTGATTCTCCTTGGCACCTTTGATCCACTGGATATTGTCGTGCATCTGCTGCTGAATCTCGGCGGGAGCCGTGGCGGCAATCTCTCCCAGCACCTCCATGGCGATATGGTCGCTCTTGTCGAGGTCCTCGGGCTTGCCGCTGGTGCAGACCCAGCGGAAGGGGCCAAAGCCGTAGTCAAAGCACATGGGACCCATGATGTCCTGCACATAGCTCGGGTAGCGGAAGGCGGTGTGGTCGGCATTCCAGATGTCGGCGCCGGCGCGCGAGCTCTCCAGCAGGAAGGCGTTGCCATAGTCGAAGAAGTACATACCCTTGGCGGTGAGCTTGTTGACGGCAGCCACATGGCGACGCAACGACTCCTGCACTTTCTCCTTGAAGAGTTCGGGTTTCTCGGCCATCATCACTTTGGCGTCTTCAAACGTGACTCCCACGGGGTAGTAGCCACCGGCCCAGGGGTTGTGCAGCGAGGTCTGGTCGCTGCCGAGGTCCACCTTGATGCCTTTCTCAGCGCAGTATTCCCAGAGGTCGACGACGTTGCCCTGATAGGCGTAACTCTTGGCCTCCTTGGCGGCGATAGACTTGTTGACGGCCACAAAGAGCTCGTCGAGGTCGGCATGCACTTCGTCAACCCAACCTTGGTCGAAACGCTTCTGCGTGGCGGCGGGATTGATTTCGGCGGTGATAGAGACCACCCCGGCGATGTCGCCAGCCTTGGGCTGGGCACCGCTCATGCCACCGAGGCCGGCGGTGATAAAGAGCTTGCCGGCAGTGCCGCCACCGAGTTTACGTGCTGCATTCAAGACGGTGATTGTAGTACCGTGGACGATGCCCTGCGGGCCGATGTACATGTAGGAGCCGGCGGTCATCTGACCGTACTGCGTAACACCGAGGGCGTTATAACGCTCCCAATCGTCAGGCTTGCTATAGTTGGGAATCATCATGCCGTTGGTGACCACCACACGCGGAGCATCTTTGTGGCTGGGATAGAGTCCCATCGGGTGACCGCTATACATCACGAGAGTCTGCTCGTCGGTCATCTCGCTCAGGTATTTCATCACCAGGCGGTACTGGGCCCAGTTCTGGAACACGGCGCCGTTGCCACCATAGGTGATAAGCTCGTGAGGATGCTGAGCCACAGCGGGGTCGAGGTTGTTCTGTATCATCAGCATGATGGCAGCAGCCTGACGGCATTTGGCCGGATACTCCTCGATTGGGCGGGCATACATCTTGTAGGTGGGACGCAGACGATACATGTAGATGCGACCGTATTTCTGCAACTCTTCTGCAAACTCCTTGGCCAGCATCTTGTGATGCTTGGCGGGGAAATAGCGGAGGGCGTTACGGATGGCCAGCTTTTTCTCGGCAGGCGTCAGGATATCCTTGCGCTTGGGGGCATGGTTCACCGTGGGGTCATAGGGTTGGGGTTCGGGCAGCGGGTCGGGAATACCGAGACGCAATTCATTCTGGAATTCTTCTAAAGTCATAGTATTATATTTTTATTTATCAATCACTTAGAGGTACGCATCACCCTCATGGCACAACACGTACAACGTTGCAAAGATACAAAAAAATTCCGACTCGGAAAGGCCAATTTTTACATGATTTGTAACTAACTGATACTTAATACCAACTCCATATCAAGTCCGACTCAACTCCGACTCAACTCCGACCAAACTCCGACCACCGTCGGTGATGGTTCGGAGTAGGTACGCTAAAAAGGGGGTGACGGTCCCATGCCGTCACCCCTGATATCAATCAATGCATTCTTTAGAAGGTCAGCAGGAAACCGACGGTGAATCGGGGGAGAAGAACTTTACCGGCAGCGGGGTCGGAGCCGATGTTGTTGAGGCGGTAGCGAACATAGAGGCCGTACCAGTCGTTGACTAGACGGGTGACAACTCCGAAGTTCCAGCGATAGGCACCGAGGGGTTCGAGATTGTTCCACTCAGATGTGGTTTCCTTGGCGACATCGCCGTCGGGCATCTTGCCCGAGAGGGTGTAGGAGGTGGAGCCGATGCTGCCGTAGACGCCAAGGTCCCAATGGAGGCCATTGCCACAAATGCCACCGGGCAATAGACGCACGCGCTGGAAGAGTTCGAGACCCACCTCGCTGACAATGGCGCTACGAGTGTTGACAGACTTATAGGTGGCATCCAAGTAGGCTTGGGAGATGCCGAGCAATCCCTCGAGGTCATTGACGGAGGCGTCGTTGAAGCGGTAGTGGGAGACGGTGAAGTCGAGACTCATACCAAGGCAGTAGGCCTTGCTAAAGGCGCGGAGGACACGTCCACCGAAGTTCCATGAAGGCGACCAGAAGTTGGTGTTCATCTCAGCATCTTCGAACTTGACGGGCAAGCCAAGTCCGAAGTAGAGATTGTAGCGCCAGGTGTTGTTGCTGCCCCACTTGGAGGTGGAGAGGTTGGTCTCAGGGGTACGGAACTCGTACTCGCCTTCGATGCTGGGATTATCAGAGGAGGTATAGCCGAAAGAGTATTGTTCAGTGGCCTTTTGGCCCGTATAGGTGGCAGTGTAGCCATCGAGGTTGACCACAAGAGTGCGATTAGGCTGGACACCGAAGTGGAAAGCGCCGGTGGTATCGAGGAAAACAATGCTCTGTTTGGCGTAGCGGTAGATTTGGCCGTCGCCCGACTGCTCTTTGTAGAAGATGTGTTTATTCATGAGGGGTTGAAGGGGACGCACAAGGACCTCACCATCTTTCTCCTCGAAGCGGAAAGTAGGAGCAGACGGCTTGGCCGTTTGGGTAAAGAAATCGGCCTGAGGGACGCCATAGCCGAAGGAATAGTCGTAGTAGGGGTAGAGGTCGGCGCTCTGTTCAATCATATGGAAGAGTTCCATAGCGGTCTTGCCCTTGGAAGCTTGCCAGGCACAGGCAGCGAAACCGGCCACGAGGGGACATGAGAAGGAGGTGCCGTGGACGTAATGGTAAGCATTGTTCTTGCCCACGTTGGCGGTGCGCGCATAGCCGAAGGCGCATACATTGGGCTTGAGTCGGCCATCGGCACTGGGGCCGAAAGAGGAGAACGAGATGCGGTTGTAGCCGATGAGGCTGTTCTCGATACCACCCACGCACATCACGCTATCGGCATCGGCCGGCGTGATAATGGTTTTCCACTGGGAGTCGTCGCCCTCGTTGCCTGCCGAGTTGCAGACAAGCATACCCTTGCGTGCTGCGAGGTTGCCGGCCTTGGCCACGTAGGAGGTACCGTCCATGTCCTTGGTGTAATGGCGCTCTTTGCCATAGCCAAGGGAGGAGGAGATGATGTTGGCGCCGTTCTTGTCGGCCCATTCGACAGCCATCTGCCACCAGATTTCCTCCTTGAAAGGTTCCGACTCGATTTCGGTACGGGCCAAGAGGAACTCGGCGCCAGTGGCGAGGCCAAGGTCCTTGTCGCCCGCACGACCAGCGATACACGAGAGCGTCATGGTGCCATGGGAGTTCCATCCATAAACATTCTCCTTTTTGTTGGGGAAGTTCCAAGTCTTGAGAATCTGCTGGTTGTCGCGAAGATGCTTGAAGGCATCGTGAGTGTTGACCTGCGGGAATCCTCCGTCGAACACGGCAATGCGAATGCCCTTGCCATCGATACCCTTGTCGCGGAAAGCTTTGCCGCCCATACGGACAAGTTGCGCCTCGAGAGGACCGTCGACGGTGGCATAGTCCATGAGGCCAGGGATGGACGGGTCTACATATTCAGAATAATCGGAATACTCCGATATTGCCATTCCGTTACCCTCTATCATCTGCACGCGAAGGACATAGGGCAAAGTTTCAATGGCGGCAATCTGTTCGGCCGTGGCCATAACACCAATGGCATTCATCCAACGGCTGGCGCCGACTTCCTCGGTGGCGAGGGCGGATACGCTCTGCTCGTAGGCTGCGCTGACTGGATAGTTGGAGATGTCGTAGAGGTCGGCGCCGCACTGGCTGTAGCGCTCGATGGCCTTGGCATCGAAATAGCTGTAGGGATCGAAGGTCGAGCCCTGCTTGTCGGTCAGAAAGACCCAATAGGCCTGCTGAGCCTGCACTCCACACAGCATCAGTATAAAGGCCACAATTGTCAATGACTTTTTCATAATGTATCCTATTTTAATATTGTATGTAGAATCTCGTGACTATGGAAACGGGAGAAACCGCTGAGGTGTAGGTGATAGTAGGAGATGAGAGCGTCAATCAAATCGCGACGCGATTGAAGAGAAAGCGAGACTGGGCAAGTGAACGACTGAATGCCGGACAGATATTCGTGGAGCACTGCCGAGAGATTTGGAGAAAGGGAAGTCTCATTGGGAGCGGCGACAAAGCGGCCTTCCTCGAGACAGAAATAAGGCTCATGCGCACTATAATTGTCCAATGGCTCGATGCCAAGATGGTGCGCGACGGTGAGGAGGAAGGAGATGGGAAGGTGTGCAGCATGAGTCGAAAGGTGAGAGGAGGCATTTTCGACATAATCGTAGAGTGCAGGCATCGGCTCGGACTCGCGCAGAGCCTTGTATAAAAGCTCTGTCATGAAAAAACGGAGCGAATTGGCCACGGGATTGGCCTCTGTCGATGGAAAGCGTGCCGAGAGTTCCTTGACATAGTTGAGGTCGGTCTTGTCGTTATCGTAGACCACCATGTCGAGGCTTGAAAGGGGCTGCAGTAGATTTTGCTTGACGCGGCCACGAGGGCCTCGCACGCCTTTGATAATATAGGAACGCAGGCCCAGTTGGCGTGTAAACACCTTGACCACCACAGACGATTCGGAATAGGGCGAGGTATGGAGGACGAGACCTGGCGTTGAAAGCATCATCTTATTATCAATATTTTGGCAACAGCACGGTTCTCTCCCTGCTTGTCGGAGGCGAAAACATAGTAAACGCCGCTGGCCACCTTGTCTCCCTGCAATGTACGACCGTTCCATATGGCCTGGCCTCCGTTGGCGGTGGTGGTGTATACGGTATGCCCCGAAGCATCGGTAATGTGGACAATGCCGTTGCGAGTGAAGCCCTTGATGGCTATGGGACCGTCGTAGTCGGGCTTGACGGGATTTGGGAATGCGTAGACCTCCTCAAGGGGTGTGCTGACGGCGTAGGTAGCCGTGCCACGGTAGACTTGCACCCCCCGGTCGGTGCCAATATAGACCTCGCCGGTGCGCTCATTGATGCCAAGGGCAATGATTTTGTCGGAGAAGAGTGGACTGTTGGCCATAGTGAAATGCTCAAGCTGATCCATGCCGTTGGCCGAAAGGAGGTAGAGTCCCCCGTTGGTGGTGCCCACCCACTTGCGGTTGGCGCCATCGACAGCAATGGCGGTAATACCCTCGTAGGCCATCAGGTATTCCGAGAACTCGCCATTGGTAATGGTGATATTGCTGCAATTGACAGGCGCCACCTCGCCATTCCCGCCACCATTGAAAGCCTTGGAACCATCGTAGATAACCTTGAGGCCCTTGTTGGTGCCAAGCCACAAGGTACCATTCTGGTCCTGAACCAAGGCGGTGACGGCCGACGTTTCCAACTTGCTTCCAGCATTTGGGTTAACACGCGCCACCTTGTTGTTACCGTCGTGGACATAGATAATATTCTTGCGGCCAAGGAACCACTTGTAACCTGTAAGGCTGTCAATAATCAGTTTGTCCACCTCGAGATTGTTTCCCAGCGCCATGGTTGAGAAGTTTTTCCAAGTGCCGTTGCGCTGACGCATGGCAAGCGCATGGGTGCTGTGTGAGTTGAGCACCCAAAGGTTACCCTGTCGGTCGAAAGCCACAGCGCCGGTGTTGAGGCGCGAATAGGAGCCCATGGTGTAAGGCACCAGGGCACCGTTGGTGTTGCTGGTGTCGTAGAATGTCCTCACCTTGTTGTCACGAATCGAGGCCACACCCCATCCCCACAAGGCCACCACCGTTTCGTTGGTATCGAGGGGGTTGACGGCGGCGTCAATCACATCTGCTTTGCCGTCGAAGAGACCGCTACTTCGATCCACCATGGCCCATTGGCGTCCCGTGGCGGTATACAGGTTGGGAGAAAGACCGGCACTGGCATAAGTGACTGTATGACCTCCCGGACAGAGCATCATACGGTAATTGAAAGGAACCAAACGGTAGACATTGTCGCCCGAGGCCGGACCGTCGGGCTTGTGATATTCCTCGGTGCCGTCGCGGTGGAGGCCGATGATTCCTTCCCACGGATGCGCCACCCACAGGGTGCCGTTCTTGTCGTAGACAGCATCGTTGGGGTCCAGATTGCCCCATTGATAGGTAGTGTGCTCGCCATAGTAGGCACAGGCCGTATCGTAGGTCACAACCTTCCCGTCGACACTGACGGCCAACCGGTTGGCACCCACATGCAGCGAACGGATTTCGCCTGTAAGCATCTCGTCGAAACCGGCAACGGTCTTACGATAGAGGATATTGCTGTCGGGATTGCCTGTGTAGACCACAGCCAGAAGATGACTGCCCACCACCGCCATTTGGAGAACAGAAGAACCGTCAATCCGATGGTCGGTTTCCCAGCGGTCGCTGATGGAGGGATGGCGTTCGCCGCGAGCCAGGCGCTTCATTCCCTCGCCGGTGGCAGCGAAGATGCTGTCCGTCATGAATGCCATGTCATAGACTGGGGTATACAAGCCACCAGCACCCAGATACCAGGTCTCCTTGATTTCCATGCGCTGCAGGTCGACCACCACAACCCCGAAGCCGGTAGCGAGGTAGGCATTACCGCCGTCAAAGCGCACATGGTAGATATTTTTGTCGCCGACAATTTCGCTACGCTTGATGTCGGAAAGGTTGTAGGTACGATTGTCACAAAGGATGTCAACATTGGAGTTGTTGTAGGCCACCACCAGACAGTTTGTGGCAGCGTCATAGTTAAGTGTGGCGATACCTACGTCGTTCAATTCGTCGCCCTTGCTCAAGGCCTTGAGAGTGTAGTCCTCCAAGTCGTAGACGAACACGCCGCCGTTGGCTCCGGCATAAATCCGGTCGCCGGCGCAGGCCACATGCTTCGCCGCCGAATAGTCGAGACACGAACGCCATTTCCCGACGGCCGTCTGCGCGCTGACAGCAGTGATGCACAAACAGGCGATTACAACAACAGCCAATTTTCTCATATCGTCTCCTTCTTTAAGAAAATGTATTGGTAGAGCGCTGCCAAGAGGGCGGTGACGAGAGTGCTTGCCACCGTGGACAGCAGCACACTGCCGAAACTGCGGAATCCAAACAGTTCCACAGTATAAAACACCAGATAGAAAGCTCCAAGCATCAACACCAAGTAGCTGAAGAAATATTGCGGGGTGACACTGTAGATACTGGGCTTCTCAATGGTCACAGGCTCGCCGCGCGTGAGGATACGATCGGCAAAGAGTATGCGCAGCATGGCCACCACCGTGCAGGCCAAGGCATGGAATCCCAGCATATTATTCATCACATCCACCAATAGACCCGTGCCGAATGCTATGAGCAGCATCGGGATGCGTCCCGTGTCGGTAGGCAACATCAGGATGAAAAGCACATACAGCATCGGCATCACATAGCCGCCGAGGTATACATGGTTGAGCACCAGCAACTGTAGCGCCATCAGTAGGACGAAACGTCCGACAATTCTCCAAATTCTCTTGCTCATTTCTTTACAGCTTCAATCTTGTATCCTTCAGCCTCGAGCATCTTCAGCACACCGCGTTCTCCACAAAGATGGAAGGCTCCCACGGCAAAAAAAGTAGCCTTTTCTTTCATGATGCCGGGCATAGCTTTCACCCAATTGGCATTGCGGCCATAGAGGAGTTTCTCATTGTCCTCGGGATTGGACGCACAGGCACCTCCCTGTTCTTCAAGATTCAACTCCTCGAGTTGCTCCAAATCCTGGGCGAAGTAGGCGGCGGTAATGAAATCTGCCATTTCAACAGCCTCCTGATAATGGTCCACGAAGCACATCAGTCCCTTCACCTGTTCTTCCAGCGGAGCGCCATAAAGGATTTCCATCTGAAAGTCCGATGTCTCAAATCCCTTGATGGCTTTGCCTGTCTTGGTGGCTTCGCGTTGGAAATAGGTATCTATCAAGTCGTAGGGATTGAGTCCTTCAATATTTTTCATGTATACCAGCAGCGTGAGCTGGGTCTCAAGCACCATGGGTGCCAACTGGTCCAGCTGCTTGGCAAGGGCCTCGTTGTTCATGTCCATGCCCATCAACTCGCGCAAGAGCGCATTGAGACGTTCCATCTGGTTTTTGTCCAGCAGCGACGAGATGGTCTTTCCTTCCGGAAGCACCATGGATTCCTGCATCTTGGCCGAGTTTTCGGGCTTGAGGGTCTCCAGCATGTCCACTTCGCCACATACTTGTTCCGTGGCATCGAAAGCGGCACGCAGACCAGGAATACTGTCGGCAAACGAGGCCGGGGCCAAATGGTAGGTGCCGACGATGTAGCTCGGCGACTGCAAGCCATTGCCCGAGATTTTGTACAGCAACTGGGCTTGGGCGCCCATCGTGCCCACCAAGGCCATCAATCCCAATAAAACTATCTTTCTCATATCATCCAATCTTTTTTAATTCTCAATATTCAGCGTCTTCTCCATCAGCCGTTCCTGTTCCTCACGGAAGCGGTTGTTGATGACATACACATGGTCGAGTTTGTTGAAGTCGGTGGCCAAGCGTATCTTCACCCTGTAGAATCCGCTGCCCGACAGCGGAATGGCCTCTTCCACATATCCCACCGGCACTCCTTCGGGGAAGTCGTTGGCGAGGCCTGTCGTGACTATGGTGTCGCCCTGGTCGAACTGGTAGGCCACCGGCATGTCTTCCACCTGCGCATAGCGATAGTCCTTGCCGTCCCACACCAGATGGCCACTGATACCCGTTCGCATGGCTTTCACACTGTTGCGGCTTTCTCCGTGCAGCACCGGCATAATAGTGGCGAAATTCTTCGACACCGACATCACCACGCCCACAATACCCTCGGGCGAAATGACAGCCTGGTCGGGCTTGATGCCGTGCAGGCTGCCCTTGTTGATCATGATGTAGTTGTTCTGCTGGCTCCACGAGTTCTTGATGACCCTCGCCTCGGTATAGCTGTAGCGCTGGTGATAGGTGGTGTCGTTCACAGTGAACACGCTGTCGGTATAGCTGATATAGGACGAGGCCAGCTGTGCCTTGAGCTGCGCGTTCTCAGTCGCCAAACGGTCGTTCTCGCCCTTGAGGTCGAAATAACCGCCCACGCTGTGCACCCCCTGATACCAACCGCCGGCCACCGAGTTGGCCCACGAGATGATGCGCGAACTCTGGTAGTAGCTTGTGCGCGACATCAGCACCGCGCTCAGCGCCACCAACAGCACGAAGACCACCACGTAGTCGTACTTCTTCAGCAGGTTTATCAGTCGGTTCCTATTCATTCAAAAACTTTTCTATCACATTGCGGGTTTCATCGACAGCGCGCTGCAGGTCATCGTTGACGATGGTGACGTCGAACTGCGGGGCCTGCTTCAGTTCCTCGGCACTGCGAGCCAGGCGCTTCACGATGGCCTCCTCGCTGTCGGTGCCACGGCTGCGCAGACGCTGCTCAAGCACCTCGACACTCGGCGGCATCACAAAAATCGACAGCGCGTCGCCGCCAAAATATTTCTTGATATTGCGACCGCCGTTGACATCCACATCGAACACTATCACCTTCCCTGCATCCCAGATGCGCTGAATCTCGCTCTTCAAGGTTCCGTAGCAAGTGCCGCTGTATACCTCTTCCCACTCCAGAAACTCGTCCTTCGCCACCCGGGACATAAATTCGTCGCGGCTCAGGAAATAGTAGTCTTTGCCATGCTGCTCCTCGCCACGCGGCGCACGCGTCGTGGCCGAGATGCTGAATGTCAGGTCGGCAGGATTGAAATGCCCGCCGGCCGTTGCCCCCATCAACGCATTGATGATGGTGGTCTTCCCACAGCCCGAAGGCGCCGAGAACAATATCGCTTTTCCCATAACCTTTTTTAGAACTTCTTGTCAAACACTTTGTAGAACGACTGCACAGCCATCGACGCCTCGTCCCACTTGTACTGGGCCGACACCTCGTTGACACACATCAGAGCCTCGTCACGCGTATCGATAGCATTGAGTCTCAGGATGAAGTCATTGTAGGCCTTCATGTTATTGTGGAACAGCTCGCTCATGAAACTGAACTTGTCATTGATGTTGATTACCGTACGCAAATCGCTGACTTTCTTGCTATTCAACTGCTCACCCAGGTTCGTCGAGGGAGCACCCGTTCCGGCTGTAGCATTGCGGCCTGCAGCCTCTCCACGCTCACCAAGCTTCTCGCCGAGAGTCTTCACCACGGGCTTCTCCTCAGCCGGCCGCTTCAGGTAGTCGAGCAGCGACGCCTGCGTCCCCGCGGTCGCATGATGCTCGGGCTCCGGTGCGGGCGCTGGCTCGGGCTCGGGCTCTACCGACATTCCTACATCCTCCTGGGGCTCAACAGCCTCAGGTTCCTGTGGTTCGGGGGCCGAGGTCTCTTCGATAATCACCTCGTCGAACAAGAGGCTGTTGCCGTTGTCCTCGATGTCCTCCATAGCCGGCTGCTCCACGGGTTCGGGTTCAGGGGATTCCGTAATCTCCTGAGCTGCCGGAGCCTCTGGAGATTCCGGCTCCTTGGTCTCCACAGGCTTCTCCTCGGCGGGAGCCGGAGCCATGGCGGCCATGGTGGCCATTACCGTCGACGACAGGATCTCCTCGTCGACAACTCTCTCCTTGGCCATAGGGGCACGCTCCGGCTCCTCGACCGCAGCACCCTCGTCCAGGCGCAACGCCACGTCGTACAGCCGACGCAGGTCGTCGAGCAGCAAATCGCGCTCGATGCGGCTCACCTCTCCGTCATGGGCAACAATCTTGTTGGCAATGGCACACAGCCGCTGCATGCCTTCGGTCAGTTCCTTGACACTGTTTTTCATATCTTGACAATTCTTTATCTTTAATTCTTACTGATTGAATATCAAAACCATGCACCATTTTAGGGGCACACTTTTCCAATTGTAAAAATACTACATTTTTTACTTCCGCCGACCCCTCGGCAGAAAAAGTTATCAAACACCCCCGTTAATAACTTTATAATTGTTAATTTTAAGTTAATTTTAATTAAAAACCCACATCGTGAGCACCAAAAACCGGCATAACGCTAACTTCGTGACAATCAGTTATCAACTCCCTACCAACTCCTAACCAACTCCTACCACGGTAGGAGATGATAGGGAGTTGGTAGGGGGTTGGTAGGGGAATCCTGCCTGGTTGTATCCAACCCTTCAGGTGGGCGTTTTGGGGCAAGAAGGGAAAGGCGAAAAATAAAAAAATTTCCACATTTAGAAAAAAACGTATATTTGCATTTGATACCCGAAGCAAACGCATCGCCTATTTCCCTATGGAACAGCTTATTGATGGCGTCGGAGGGTGAGTTCTTTCATGATGTATATAATTAATGTAACAAAACTATTTATTAACCAAAACACTTTTATTATGTTAAAAAAATGTTTACGATTTGTGCTTCTCGCGGCACTAATGGTACCGCTCGGAGCCAAGGCCCAAAGTGGCTGCGCTGTTGTCGAGGTGACATCGACACAGGCTTTCGTCGAGAATTTCGACGGCACAGCCCTGCCTGCCTGTTGGACAGTCTCCGGTCCCGGCACCTGGAGCGTCGGCGTAGGTGACTACTCAAGCTCCACCGGCAGCCATTCCGGAACAGGCAATGCGCTCATCACCCATGGCACAACGGGAGATGTCACCATGTTGATTTCGCCTGTGCTCGACCTCAGCAGCCTGACGAGTGCTTCTCTCTCGTTCTGGTACGTCAACCGTTCCTGGGCCGGCGATATCGACGGATTGACTGTGTCCTACCGCACAGACACCACTACCGACAACTGGACCTTGCTCGACAGCTACACTGCCGGCACCTCGGAATGGACAGAAGCTTCATTCGACCTGACTACATTAAGCGCCACCTTCCAGCTGGCTTTCAGTTACACCGACAGCTATGGCTACGGTGTAGGCCTTGATGAGATACGCCTCGGCGCACCCCCCACTTGCTTCCGCGTGCAGAGCATCACCGCAACCAACGTCACTTCCGAAAGCATGACCATCACCTGGGTTGACACCCTCAACACCAGCACCTACACCCTCTCCTACTGGCCCAACAACGCTGCCGAAGGCGACACCGTTGAGATCTTCGGTCTTTCGGGCAACAGCTACGCCCTGAGTGGACTGAACGCACAAACCAACTATTACTTCTCCATTGTCCCCGATTGCTCCACCGGCGACGTGCAGCCACGCATGGGTAGTGCCATGACCGATTGCGAAGGTGGCGGATGCGACATCACCGTCAATGCCATTGACAGCTTTGGCGACGGCTGGAACGGCAACGCCATCAACGTCATGCAGGGCGGAGCTCTTATAGGGAGCGCCACCATCACCACCGGCAGCAGCGCCATCACAACAATCCACGTCTGCTCCGGTGCTCCCGTCTCCCTCACCTACACTTCGGGCAATTATGCCAGCGAAATGGGTGGTACTGTCACCGACGGTGGCGGCAACACCATCTTCACCATCGAGAATATGGGCTCCCATACCAACGGTGAAACACTGATCACTGTGGCCGACGCCTGTCCCAATTGTATCGCCCCGACGAACCTCACCGACAGCATCACCGATGACGGCAACGTGATACTCAGCTGGACGAGCGACAACAACCAGTTCGTCGTCTACAATGGCGACATTATGGTTGCCGACGATGTCACCGACACCTTCTACACCTTCGTTGGTCTTGCCGCCAGCAGTGTCCACAATCTGGGTGTAGCCTCGATTTGTGACGATGGCGACACCAGTGGCATTCGCTACCATTCTGTGGCCACCCCGTGCGGTGCTATCGATGCAATGCCCTATACGGCAGGTTTCGAGAACGATGTCACCGACATGCCGCCCATGTGCTGGAGTGTACTGCGCAGCGTCACAAGCTATAGCACCACCTACCCGACCGTGTATGGCAACACCCGCCATACGGGCACCAACAGCGTGGCTCTCTACACCGAATATGACGACGACACCTGCATGATTGTTTCCAGCCCCATCACCTACAATCCCGGCAACCTGCACGTGAAGTTCTGGGCCTACCTGAGCTTCTACTATGGCAGTAGCTTCCAAGCCGGTATCATGACCGACACCAACGACATGTCCAGCTTCGTTGCCATGAAGAACATCAACAACAGCAGCCCCGATTATAACGAGTACACCTGGACACTCTATGAATTCTTCACCGACGAACTTGGGCTCGAAGAGGGCGACACCGCCTATCTTGCCTTCCGCATGGTGGGCCCCGACGGATACGGCTATGGCGACAACGCCTATATCGACGACATCTATATCCGCAACATTCCCGACTGCCGCATGCCCTTGGCCGGTAGCGGAATCATTGACAGCATTAGCCATGAAAGCGCCTACTTTGCATGGGAAGGCACCTCGACCGACGGTTATCAACTCCGTCTTGAGCGCTATATCCTCGACAACAACGGCACGCCCGTCGACACCATTGTCAGCAACATCTTCTGCGACTCCACCTTCATCACCATCGACACCCTTATGGCCAACAGCTGGTACAAAGCCAGCGTTTCCACCATTTGCGATGACGGCGGCGAAACCATCATCACCGAGCCTCTCGTCCTCGGTCTCTTCCAGACCCAAATGCGCTGCTACCCGGTCTATCAAGCCAAACTCGATGTCGTCACCAATTCGGCTGCCGTCATCAGCTGGAACTATCGCGAGAACATGGGTATTGCCGGCACCGGCGCCATCGTCACCCTCAACGACCTGAGCGCCCCCACCGCCACACCGACCACTCAGACCGTCAATGGCGCGACCAACGTGACATTCAATGGTCTCACCCCTGGCCACACCTATAGTGCGACCATTGCCAGCCTCTGCGGTGCACAGGATACCGCCGAGATGCAGACCATCTACTTCACCACCCACGCTCCCGAATGCTCGCAGGCCTTCTCGGATGCCCAGATAGGCTCCTACGATTATTCCACCAGCACCCCGATTTACACCTTCAATGAATATGGCTATTCGCAGACCATTTACAAAGACACCGTCCTTGCCGACATCGACACCCTTACCGGTGTGGCCTACAATGCCTACTTCTCCAACAACGAATATGTCGGAGTGAACAATTTCGAGATTGACATGTACGTCGGCATGGTCGACACCTCCGACCTCACCCGTTACAACAATGAATACTATCTGAACAGCAGCATTCCTGTCAGCCCGACCAATGTCAACATGACCAAGGTTGCCACCGCTGCCAAACTGAGCGTCACCAACAACGGATGGTACTACATCCACTTCGACAACCCCTACATTGTGCCCGCCCAGGACAATGGCAAACGACTCCTTGTCACCGTTGTCAACCATACCCTCAGCACTGAAAACAACGGCAACTACTGGCGCGCATTCTACAACAGTGTCTACGACGCCAACTACAACAGCTACTATCAAGCCCGCTACGCCTACGGGGACTCTCCTATTGATGCCGCCACCACCAGCAGCTATGGTTCCAGCTATGTGCCCAACATCCAGTTCTTCGGCAACTGCGATGGCGGCTGCCTGGCTCCCATGGCCAGCATCGTCGGCACCACCACCAACAGTATCAGCGTACAGTGGCTCGCCAATGGCAGCGAGACAAGCTGGCAGGTAGAGTACAAGCCCCTGTCGAGCGACACATGGACCACCGCTACCACCGCCACCACCAATTCCTACACCATTACCGGCCTCAGCGCCGCCACGGGCTACAATATTCGTATCGGCGCCATCTGTGGCGACACCATGGTCTACAGCGCAGCCGTCACCGGATTCACCAGCTGCACCGGTATCATGCCTCCCTACAGTGCTGTGTTCACCAACGACAATCCCTGCTGGACCAACAATCTCTACACCACCAGTTCGGACAATGGCGTCAATATCTACAGCGACTACTACATGATTTCGCCTGAGATAGGCGCTCCGCTCGACACCCTCTCCCTCACCTTCACCGACCGTTGCTATGGCACCAGCAGCACCAACCAACGCTACTCCGTGTCGGCCTGCGACGCTGACGGCAACAACAAGGTACTCTTGGCCACCATAACGGCAACCGAAGGCAGTTCGTTCGGCACCCACACCGTCTACCTGGCCAACTACACCGGTACCCAGAACCACCTCATCATCGAGTCTGACGGCGGCGATGTCTATATCAAGCAAATTGACATCAACTACCTGCCCGCCTGTATGCCCGCCATCAATGTGGTTGAGGACACCGCCACCGCAACCAGCATAACCCTCAGCTGGACTGTGGCCAGCAGCAACGCCGGCTTCACCGTCAACTACCGCCCCTATGGCAGCATCGACAGTTGGAGCAGCGCCACCACAATGACCAACACTATTACCCTCACTGGCCTTACCGCCTCCACAAACTATGAAGTGCAGGTCATCACTAACTGCACCGACGGCAGCACCATGACTACCGACGAGATGGTCTTTGCCACCGAATGTGTGCCCGTGAACACCCCCTACACCATGTCGACCTTCTACACCATGCCTGCCTGCTGGTATGCCTATAACACCGGCCATCCCAACATGACCTGGGCTTCCAGTATCGCAAGCGGCTATGGCTATGTCGAATCGTATGCCGGCGGAAGCTCCACTCCCATCAACGACTGGTTTATCACTCCGGCCATCATCATCCCGACGACAGCCTCCGATGACTCTATCATGGTGGTCTATCAGATTGCCGGCCAGGCCGACAGCTACAGCTCTTCCAGCGTGGCCCGCTACGAGCTGCTTGTGTCCACCAATGGAGGCACCGCAGTGAGCGACTTCACCGACACCCTGATTGTCGACACTGTGAACAGCACCACTTTCTCCTACCGCCGCTTCTCGATGTCGCAGTATGCCGGCGACACTGTCATCTTCGCCTTCCACAGCACCTGCACCAGCTACGGCATGGTGGGCATGTATGACTTCGGCGTGCGCAGTGTCCTCGAGCCGCTGTACTACATTAGCGGTAACAGTACCGTGTTCACCCGCGACACCAACACTTACAGTGCCGTCTACATTGAAGGCGATTCCAACAGCGTGACCTTCAGCTGGACCTCCACCATGGCAGCTACCGGAAACGCAATTATGCAGGATTCCACCAGCGCCGAGATGAGCATCGTCTACACCGCTGGAGGCTTCGACACCATCGTCATGATCGCCACCAATGCCTATGGCGCCGACACCAACCGCGGCGTGGTTCAAATCTTCAACTGCGACATCGTCAACACCTTCCCCTTCACCGAAGGCTTCGAGAGTGACAACCCCTGCTGGGCCAAGGTCTATGCCGACGGCAATACCGCTGTCAACACCATGGGTGTCGTCAACGAGTTTGGCACTGGCATGACTGCTCACGAAGGCAGCAAGGCCTTCCGTTTCAGCTCCTATAGCAGCACCTCCGACTACAACCAGTATCTCATCTCGCCCGAACTCAATGGTACCAATATGGTGCTGAGTTTCTGGTACTCCAAGTACAACACCAACATGTCTGAGCGATTCCGCGTGGGCCACTCTTCCACCAACAACGACACCGCCAGCTTCATTTGGAATGAGTGGGTCGACAGCAACCAAATCTCCAACACCAGCTGGAACCAGTATGTTGACACTCTTCCCAACGGCACCAGATATGTGGCCATCCAGTATTGGGGCGACTATGCCTTCTATGTCTACATCGACGACCTGACCATCACCGGTCTGAGTGCCGCTTGCGAAATTCCCACCATCGACTCCGTCCTGGCCACCGAGACCGAGATCCTCATGAACTTCTCCGGCGATGCCAACAACTATGAGGTGGCCATCGTCAACGGCACATGGGACGGCACCACGGCCGTGACCCCCGTCGCAGTGACCGCCAACACCTTCACATTCACCGGCCTCACCGCCGAGACTCAGTACAGCGTCGGTGTCCGCGCCGTCTGTGCCGAAAACTACTATAGCGACTGGGCCATCACGACGGTCACCACCGCCGTCCACCCCTGTGCCGTGCCCACCGGCCTCAACGCCACCGATGTCACCTACACCGGCGCCACCCTCACCTGGAGCGAGGGCGAGGAAGGCCAGAGCGCATGGCAGGTCGCCATCAACGGAGCCAACTTCAACGACACCGTTGACGTCGCCGCCACCACCTACACCGTCACCGGCCTGAGCAATGGCACCGATTACACCTTCTCGGTCCGTGCCGTCTGCAGCGCCACCAACATGAGCCCCTGGAGCGCTCCCAAGCCCTTCACTACGCTTGGCTGCCTGCCCGTCACCAACGTCCACGCCGACAACGTCACCGCCAACAGCGCCGTGGTGAGCTGGACAGCCCCGCAGGGTGCCACCAACTTCGAGATTGAGTACGGTATGAGCGGCTTCAACCAGGGCAACGGCATCATCGTCGCCGCCACCGGCACGAGCCACACGCTCACCGACCTCTCCTCCACCACCGTCTATGACGTCTACGTCCGCACCGTGTGCGGCGAGGGTGTCACCTCGGCATGGAGCAGCGTGGTCG
>JAEEGH010002187.1_pt1 | contig 53265 bp, 41 predicted proteins | sample 9134181 | NCBI WGS metagenome assembly JAEEGH01 (sample SAMN16246544, study PRJNA631951) | gut metagenome | biome: gut microbiome; feature: rumen; material: DP-attached | host: Bos | place: Iran: Karaj | collected 2018-10 | reverse complement strand
AATGATCCTTCTGTTCATGCAGTTTCTCCGGACGGCTTATTCGGCCTTCTCTTCAGCTTCCTCTTCCGTGCCCTCGGGAGCCTCTTCTTCGGTTGTCTCTTCAGCTGCTTCTTCGGTCTCTTCCTCTTTTTCGGACTGACTATCCTCTTCTTTTTTCTCGTATACGCCCATCTCGGGTAACTTGAATGATGTAGCGCTTCCGCTCCAGTAATTACCGCCTTCGAATCCCGGAGTCGCATCAAACGCAATCCATCCCGCGGAGTCAAAATATACTTCTGCCCATGCATGCGCCGAGGAAGAATACACATATTTGTTTTGACTGCCATTCACAGTAATATTGTATCCTTGAACATATCTTGCAGGGATGCCTTCTGCCCTTGCCAGCAAAACAAAAGCAGTTGCATAGAAACTGCAATATCCTCTTTGTTCATCAAGAATAAAGTAATCTAAGAACTCTGTATCGTTCGTAATATTCTCCGGTATTTCTCCCGGATTTTTAGTATATTCAAAACTCTTTAAAAGCTGTTTTATACGAAGCAATTTCTCGTAATCGCTATTGCACCCTTCGTATAACTGATCCATATAGTTTCTTAGTTCATCGGATAGTACAACTTCTTTACCGTAAGTTTCTTTTATTGATTCCTGATGCTTAATGAAATTCTCATACGCATACTTAAAATCGCTTTGTACTCCAAATTCTCCGCGGTATTCGTCATACGCTTCTTTCGAAGGTGTATCTCCCTCTTCTATGAATCTTACGAACTCTTCACTCTCGTTATTGGTCAGCAAATACACCATGGAATAACTTGTCTTATAGCTTTTTGTTTCCGGCCACATAATATCAGCGCCATCATATTTTATTTCGTAAGATAAAACCGGAAATCTGCTTTCTCTGACTACTGATTTTGACGGTGAAAAAACATAATCGGTATTCATTGTTATATATTGGATAGTTAGTTTATCCCATCTGACATATTTGCTCGGATCATCGGTATAATCCGAAAGAGAAGCATACATTCCTATAGAATCAAACATCGCATCGGGCTCAGTTGATTCATCGGTCTCCAACCATTCTCTACCCGTAAATGTTGAAAAGTTTTTACCCGATAATTTCAAAGTCTCGGTCTCCTCAGGAATACCATACACAGCCAATACTCTATCTCTACTGTCTTTTACTTCTCCAGCTATCGAGCCTTCCTCGGAAAAGCCAAGTAAAGAAACAGCATAATCCTCATTCTTGTTAATGGACGCCTTGATTCTTAAATCCTGGATGGTTCTGTTAACAAATCTGTATGCTGTCTTAACAACTGGCCAACCGTAGGGCTTGGTAGAGTAAGGAGAAATAAGTAAAAAGAATATGGTAGCCACAATAAACGGCGAAATATATACCATATGTTTTTTCATATCCGTATCGCCATGTTTTTTCCATCTCTTTTGTATCTCGCTTGCTACTGTAAAAATAATAAGCGAGAATACTGCGACAACATATACTTTTCCAATTTCATATTTTGTTATTGTAAATGCCACTAAAGATGCAAAAGAAAGAATAGAAACAATAACACGAAAAGCCCTGCCATATGCAGAGAGTTCGCCCATTAGAAAAGCTAAAAGAGCAATTGCTAAAAGCCATAAAAGTCCCATCGCATCAAACTCTTTTTGATTAGCTTCGTTGTAACTATTTAGAATCAAAATGAATATTGTATAAGAGGACAATAGCCCTATTGAGATAAGTCTTCCGGTAACTTTTCCGTTTTTTAATACGACAAAAATCGATGCCAGGAAAAGCTCGATTATAAACAATAAAAAGCCTGCCTTTCCAAGCCCTAAAAACTTGGAAGATATAGATAGTATTCCGGCTGCAAAAGTAATCACATATAGCAATTCATAGATTAAAGTGACCATTACAGTACCTCCTTTAATCTGTCTTCATAGCCTATACGCTTATACTCCGTACTCTTGCCAACATTAATCTCGGATACGTCGATATCCGTATCTGTAACATGATATATAATCGTATTCTTTCCATTTCTTCCAAGCGCCTCGGCCAGTGAGAGAATGTCTCCTGTTATCTCGTGAACAACGAGGAATATTAGATTACTTGAAGTAACGTCCGATTGTCTGACACCCTCAAAAAGGTTGGCTAATGTATTGTCCGGACGAAATGAAAATTCTGCCATAGAAGAATAAAAGTCTTCAAAAGAAGATACTCCCTGAAGAATATACTTTTTAGGTGCTCCTTCAAATGTCTGGATTGATGCACTTATTCCTTTTGACAGATAGTAATGAGTAATCGCTATTGATACCTCGAGTATCTTATTTTCAAGAGGCAAAAATTCTTCGGGATCCGGATAGTATCTGCAAGAATCCATAATGATACCTATTGACTGAGTCTGAGTGCCGATTCTTCCCCTTACATAGGGCTTACCAAGATGTGCACTTACCTTCCAGTTAATATTTCTGATATCATCGCCCGGTATATATTCTCTAACCAATACATCAAGTTCTTCAGGATTTCTGTTGGACTCATTTGAATAAACCAATGAATCAACACCCGAAAGCGAATCAAGTATTTCAAGTCGCGGATAAACTATTGCTTTCAGTGTCTCTCTGTTTTTGAATTTGAATCTAAAAAGACGCAGGTAATCTTCAACTATTACGTTTTTAATACCTACTTCATATTCTCCACGATACTTGCATATAAGAACGGTTTCTTTTTTTGTTCCGGAATGCGGAGTTAATTCATATTCATAGTTTTCTTCGACATCATTGATATAGGAAAAATCAGAAAAGAACTCGACTTTCACTCCTGAAAAAGAATAAGCATCTTCATTTTGAAGTGTAAAATAAAAGTTCGTGGGAGTTCCGACTATGACATTTTTAGATACTATTACCTGGTATATTTTGAATCGATAATATACCAATAACGCATAGATAGCAGATGCGATGGGAATTAAAAGCGATAGAAAAAAAGCCCCATATGTAACAGGGCCTCCGTAAAACGATATAGCAACCAGCGAGAGGACAAAAAGCCCTAATACTATAAGTCTGTTTCTAAGCATTTTACACCATCGGTACTTTGACTTTAAGAATAATTGATTTCAATACCTTATCTACATCTTCCTTGGCTATCTTTGCTTCATATGTAAGTGATAGCCTGTGATGAAGTGTATTAATAGCTACTGCCTTGATGTCGTCAGGCTTTACGTAATCACGACCTGATATATAAGCCTTGGCCTGTGAAGCACGAATAAGATGAAGCATGGCACGGGAAGATGCTCCCATTACAAAACGGGATTCTTCTCTGGTTAAAGCGATAATATCATTCGCATACTTAATGCAATCATCAACCACTTTAACCTTTTCAACTTCCTTTTTTATCTCGAATATTTTTTCAGCAGTCAGTACGCTCTCAATCGATTCAATAGTCTGTCCGGATAAAAAGTTTTTAGTCATCTCGATCTCATTTTCCTGCTTGGGATAGCCAATGGATAACTTCATCATAAATCTATCCATCTGCGCTTCAGGCAAAGGATATGTACCAACAAACTCAATCGGATTTTGAGTTGCTATAACCATAAAAGGCTCGGGCAACTTATATCTTGTTTTATCAATAGTTACAAAGCCTTCTGCCATTGCCTCAAGAAGAGAGGACTGAGTCTTCGGAGAAGTACGGTTAATCTCATCAGCAAGAATAAGCTGGTGCATAATTGCACCTTCTTTATATTCAAATTCTCCGTTTTTCATATTGATGATAGACACGCCAAGAATATCGGAAGGAAGCGTATCCGGCGTAAACTGGATACGTCCAAAACTTAAGTTAACTGCCTTCGATAATGTCTTGGCTAGTGTAGTTTTGCCCACACCGGGGACATCTTCCAATAGAACATGTCCGCCGGATAAAAGGCATATAATAACATTCTCTGTCACATCTTCGTGACCAACAAAATGCTTATTAATTACATTCATCAATTGCTCTGTCATAGTCTCTCCTTAAGATGGCCAATTGTCTAAATCATGATCCTGTTCCCGAATACTTGGATGCGCCCCACATCCATATCTTATATGAGATAAAGAAGAAGATTATTCCGTAAACGGGTGAAAACCAAGTTAAGAACGGAATATCCTGAGGACGCAGTATTACGAGGCTCGGGAAGTATGCAATAAATGCTATCGGTATTATGAAAGTAAAGATGATTCTGAAAAACATCGGGAATATAGTAACCGGGTATTTTGCATAGTCTCTAAACTTATTCATTGTAACCATTATGTATCCCGAATTTGTCAGGAAGAAGCAGCTTGCAGCGGCTATGTTCATAATTGCAACCATGAAAAGTGATGCTGCAAAAAGCGCTACGATAAGTGCTGCTATATTAACAAAAGTTACCGGCAATTTTAATTTGTACCAAGCAAAACAAATCGTACCCATTCCGACAAAAAACTGTCCGAGTCCTTTTGTATCAAAATCTTCCGATATGTAGTAAAAGAATACGTTTATCGGTCTGAAACAATACTTGATAAAATCGCCTTCATATACATAATGTCGTAAGTGCCAATTGTTGTCAAACAAGCATTGTAGCGGTGTTAAGGCCACAAGCGAGAAGCCGTATAAAAACAACATCTCATGATATGTCCAACCGCATACGCTCGGGAAATTAAGGAACATGATGTAGAAAGCTGCAAGCTCCGATACATCAGTGAGGATCATTCCTATCATTGAGATAATGAAGTCCGAACGATAACTCATCTTGCTCTTAATATCCTGAACAATTATCTTTCTGTAAATTGATATGTAAAAACCTAATCTCTTCATATTACATCAGCCTCCATTCACCGTGATGATTCGCTCGGAAGCTTTCCAGAATATTTTTCCAATAAGTATTAATACAAGTGCCCATATAGCCTGCTCACCAATCATGATAAAAGACTCAGCGAGGCTAAGCTCAGGTCCCTTGGTAAGGAACGTGAGGGGTGTATTGTATATTGCATGGAACGGGAAAAACATTACTATCTTTCTAAGTGTCTCCGGGAAAAATGCAAGCGGTACTGTAGCTCCTGAGAGGAACAAAACCACTACTTCCTTCATGATGTTAATGCCCCATGTGGACTGTGTGTATAGACAAATTGTTCCGACAAAAAAGTCTATAGCAAAGTTAATTAGTGCTCCCAAAAGTGCTGCTACAAGATAGAATAAAATGTTTATTCCTATATGAATTGCACCCTTGGTTATAATCTCAACGATTATAAATGTAGGTATAAAAGTTACTACGAACGCACATATATTACCGCCCTCGAGGCCGAACAATAAGTACTGCGAATACGGAACAGGCTTCAACAGATCGAGCACTATCTTACCGCTCTGGATTGATCTACTCATCATCCACACGAGATATGCTTCCATAAAAGTAAACTGAGCGGATGCGAGTACCAAGTAAATCATGGTATCGTTAAAACTCATTCCGTTAATTGTTGCATTATCAACGGAAGCATAGATTGCTTTCCACAGATTATAAATAACTATCAAATATATAATGTTGCCTATCAACATTACAAATGCGCTTAATCGAAATTGCATAAAATCCATAATGGATACTCTCGTAAGCGCTATCCATGATTTTATTCTCATTTTTATATCCTCTTAATTAGCTTTCTTCATGTTCTCTGCATCTTCGTAAATCTTTCTGATAACACTCTCTGTGGAGATCTCTTCAAGACGCACATCATATACTTTTATCTTTTCCTGAATATGATTGAGAACCTTCATCAATCTTACCTGTGACTCGTCGATAAGAATGCTGCACCAACCTTCATCTGTTGAAGAGAAAGTAAATTCCTTGTCAGCGAAGTCTTCTTTTACTATTGCTTCAACTGCATCAAGTTCTGCTTTCTTTTCGTCATCAGTGAGTTCCTCAGGATGCTTTTTTGTCTTGATAAGAAGTGTTCTGTACGCACCAAAGAAGCTTCTTAAGTGCTCGATATCATTATCGTAAAGCATGGTTCCCTTATCGATGATTACGATTCTCTCGCACAAAGCATCAACGTCACCCATATCATGTGTTGTAAGAATAACTGTCGTGTTCTTTTCCTTGTTAAGAGCCTTGATAAGGTTTCTGATTTTCGCTTTCATCGAAACATCAAGACCGATTGTCGGCTCATCAAGGAATACGATGGGCGGATTGTGTAAGAATGCTGCCAAGATATCGCTTAATGTTCTCTGTCCAAGAGACATCTGACGAACTGGCTTTGAATAAAGGTCCTTAATATCAACCAATGATTCGTAAAGCGTCAGCATATCCTTGTAATCCTTATCAGATATGTTGTAAATATCTTTCAAAAGTTTGAAGGATTCGATTAAAGGAAGTGACCACCAAAGCTGTGATCTCTGTCCGAATACTACACCGATGTTTTGAGCATTGGCTGTTCTGTTCTTATAAGGAACTTTTCCGTTAACGAGTATCTCGCCTCTTGTGGGCTGAAGTACTCCTGTCATCATCTTGATTGTTGTTGACTTGCCCGCACCATTGGGTCCTAAGTATCCAACTATCTCTCCGGGCTTAATTGTCATTGATACATCATTAACTGCCTTAATGATCTTATAGTCTCTTGAGAACAGGTCCTGAAAGCTTCCTTTTAAGCCCTCGTGTCTGTTCAATACTTTGAATTCTTTATCTACATTTCTAAGTTCTATTACATTTTCCATTTTCTCTTACCTCCTGATTATCTGGTCCATTTGTATAGCTGTGCATAGATTCCGTTCTTAGCCATCAACTCATCGTGAGTTCCCGACTCTTCGATTCCGTTTTCAGTAAGAACAAGAATTCTCTCAGCATTTTTAATGGTCGATAATCTGTGTGCTATTACAAAAGTTGTTCTGTTGTGTGCCAGTTTTTCAAGCGATTCTTTTACAATATTCTCGCTCTCGTTATCAAGTGCACTTGTCGCCTCATCAAATATAAGTATGGGCGGGTTCTTTAAAAATACTCTCGCGATGGAAAGTCTCTGCTTCTGACCGCCTGAGAGCTTAACTCCTCTCTGTCCTATATCGGTATCATATCCATTGGGAAGTCCTTCGATGAACTCATGCGCATTCGCAAGTTTTGCAGCCTCAATGACTTCTTCTCTGGTTGCGTCAGGCTTACCATATAGAATGTTGTCGTACACTGTTCCTGCAAAAAGATATACATCCTGCTGAACAATTCCGATATTATTTCTAAGACTCCTAAGAGTAACTTCTCTTATATCTTTTCCATCGATGCTTATGCTTCCCTTGGTTACTTCATAAAATCTTGGGATTAGGCTGCAAAGAGTTGTCTTTCCGCCTCCCGAAGATCCAACCAAGGCTACGTACGAACCGGCCTTAACATCAAGATTAATATGTCTTAATACTCTGTGAGCACTATCCTTATATTTAAAGGAAACATCCTCAAACTTAATATCGCCCTTCACATCCTTAAGCTCAATTGCATTAGGACTGTCCACAATATCGGGCTCAATATCAAGCATCTCCATGAATCTCTCGAATCCCGAATAACCGTTTTGGAACTGCTCGGTAAAATCGATTAATGTTCTGATAGGATCCGTAAATACATTGATATATAAAAGGAATGTTACGAAGTCCTCTACCTTAACGAGTCCCTTGGCCATCAATATTCCACCGGCCATAATAACCACTACATTAATAAGTAATGTAAAAGCATTGACTCCCGAATGGAAGAATCCCATATAAAAGTAGCTGTTTCTCTTGGCCTTAAGGAATGCATCATTGCCAACCTTAAACTTTTCATTCTCTATGTCCTCATTGGCAAATGACTTAACCACTCTGATGCCTGATAAGTTATCCTCTATCTGAGTATTGATATCACCAATCTTTACTCTGTTTTCCTTGAATGCTCTCTTCATACGCTTATTCATAAAAAGTGCGTATAAAAACATAAATGGCAATAGCGCGAATGCAGCAATTGCCAAATACGGACTTATTATAAAGAGGATGATGAACGCTCCGATAATCTTAATTGCCGATATCGCAACATTCTCAGGTCCATGATGAAGTAGCTCGGTGATATCAAAAAGATCACTCGTTACTCTACTCATCAGTCCGCCGACTTTTTGCTCATCATAGAAGGAGAAGGATAACTTCTGATAATGGGCAAACAATTCTGCTCGCATATTGTATTCCATTTTCGCACCCATCATATGTCCAACATACGATATAAAATAATTCGCAAAAAACTGGACAATAACGAGTAGGATTAATGCTATTCCTATAGTAGTTATTAACTTGACCGCTGAATCAACATCTATTGTTGATATGCTTTTGGTTATGTATCTGACAGGAAGCGGAATGATAAGCGCAATCGCAGATGCCGAAAATTCAAAGAACATATCAAGAATGAATATTCCCATATAAGGTTTGTAATAGCCGGCCATCTTTTTTAAGTTTTTTCTCATATCTGCTCCCTCCTTATGTAATATAGTTGGATTAAGGATTTGTTTAATCGATACTTCTGTGTAAAATAATTATAATTTCAAAATCCTGTTTCCTATGGTTTGAAAGTATATTACAATAAAAATGAAAAAAACACCCTGAAATTTTCGCGATTTTATAACAATATTTCACTTGTGTAAAATTGTGATAAAACTGTGAAATATAATTGTTATAGTTCTCTTGAAATATAATTATATATGTTGTGAAATATATTTGTAATAACTTATTCAACAATTTTTCTTTTGAACATTTGGATTTAAATATTAAGAAGGTAAAACAATGATTAAAGAGTGGCGTGGTTTTATACAAAAAAGAGCTAACGGATCTGAAAGGGTCAATTATGACGATCCCAATTTCCCTTCATATGTATACGAAGGATATGTCTATCCTTCTTCTACCTGGGCTAATGACCCTCACTTCCACGATGATGTTGAGTTAATGTGTATCACGAAAGGATACCTTGCGTACAGCATCAACGGTGAAGAAGTATTATTAAATGAAGGCGATACCATCTTCGTCAATTCAAGACAGATCCATTTTAGCGTTCCTAAGAGAGAGGAAAGAACCGACTACGTCATTATCATCTTCCATCCCAGGATTCTCTGCGCTTCCAATATTGTGGAGAATAAATATATCAAAGCCATTACCGATAATACGAGCATTCCTTTTCTTCATTTCAAACATGATGAAGAAACAGGTAAAAAGATTCGCGAGCTGATTCTTAACGCTCCAAGCTGCTTAGGAAATGAATTCTTACTAACAAAACAATTCTTCGGAATATGGGAACAGATATTTACAAAAGCCGGTAACCCGGACTCTCAGGATAATAATTTTTCCAACTCCCAGGTCGACTCACTTAAGGCTATGCTTACCTTTATACAGGAAAATTACGCTTCATCCATTACGCTTGACGATATTGCAGCAGCCGGAAACGTAAGCCGTACATTCTGTAATAATCTCTTCCATAAATATACTGACCAGACTCCGATTGAAAACCTAACGAGATTCAGAGTAAGCAAAGTCGCTGAGCTACTCAACTCAAGTGATATGTCCATGTCGGAGATTGCATACAATACTGGATTTGCATCAGCAAGCTATATGGCAGAATCCTTTAAGAAATATTATGGCGAATCACCTCGTAGTTTTAAGTCATCCCATGTGCATACACCTCGAGGTTCATTCGAGATAACAGATAACTAATATAAAGAAAAGGAGGTGCTTAGCACCTCCTTTTATTAGCGTTTTGTTTCATCTTTATATGTGAAGTTTTTAAATGTTACATATCCGCCTTCACTTCCGTTACCTGATGCATATAGACCGATACAACATCCTACGAATCCACCCGCAACTTCCGTTGATAGTGTGGATACTTCTGCCTCGCCGAGGAATTCATCTCCCGCATATCCTTTTACATCAAGGCCTTCCACAAGAATAGTTAACTTAACAATGCCATCCTTAACCACTCCTGATATTGGTGTGCTTCCAACCACCTTGTCTTCGCCATTCTTACAGATAATCATGTTGCACATCGTGGCATCAATCTCCACTCTAAGGTTATAGAGGTTATTCTGTAAAAGAACGAGACCTGCGGTTTCTTTTGCACTTAGAGAAGAAATATCAAGTTCGGTTGTACTTCTAAAATAATGATGTTGCTGTCTGATGGATACAAATGACGGCGAAGCAACAGCTTTTATATCATCTGCTTGAAGCTTAAGCTTAAGTCCGTCAGCATCCAACTTATAGAGATCATCGGGATAATTTCTAAGGAATATAAACTCATCTCCAAGTTCCTTCATGGATGCAAAATCATAATCCTTATCGGTACCGGGAAGCGTGGTCTTATTGCCAGTTCTTACCGTATATGATGTCGGATCTTTTGTAGGATCCCAGTCAGGTAAGTTAATCTCAACAGTATCTGTAAGCATACCAACTCCGGGATTAACCACGGGCCAATCTTCCTCCCAGATGAACTTGGCAAGGAAAGTCTCTCTTCCCATGGTAGTAAATCTGTTAAGAGGTCTTACCGCAAGTATCGTCATGAACCACTCGTCATTCGGAGTCTTGATGATATCTCCGTGACCAACGTACTTGATGGGATAATCCTGACCAAGATGTCTATGTGTAAGAATGGGGTTCTTGGGATTACCTTCATAAGGTCCCCAGATATCCTTACTTCTACAGATCATTACTGAATGTTCGGGGCCTGTACCTCCCTCTGCATGCATGATGTAATAATATCCGTTTTCTTTATAAATATGTGGTCCCTCAGGCCAGATGCAACCCTTGAGTGCACCGTTCCATACATTCTTTTTCTCACCCTTAAGTTCCCATTTTTCAAGATCAACTTCAGCGATATAGATATACCAGTCTCCGTTGTACTTTACTCCGTCGGGATTGGGATGTGTACCGATGTAATAGCATCTTCCGTCATCGTCAAAGAAGAGTGAAGGGTCTATTCCGTCAGCATCCTTGAGATAATGAGGCTCTGACCAGGGTCCCTCAGGATTTTCTGCTGTTACGATAAAGTTACCGCCATGAGTAACATTGGTACATATAACGTAAAAAGTTCCTTTATTATATCTAATTGTAGGAGCAAAAAGACCCTGAGAATGGTCCGCTCCTTCAAGCGGAATCTGTGAATGTCTGGTAAGTACATTACCTATCTGCTCCCAATGTGCCAAGTCCTTACTGTGCATAAGAGACAATCCCGGAACATACGAAAATGTCGAGTTACACAGATAATAATCCTCGCCTACCGCACATATGGACGGATCCGGATAAAAGCCCGGCATTATCGGGTTTTTTGCAATACTCATATTAATACCTCCCCAAAAATAACTCTTCATATACTTTAACATATATGAAGAGTTATTAACACTGAGTAAATCAATTAAAATCACAGAAAAACTAAAGACACATTTTTCGATTACTCTACATTTTTAAGGGCCTGATCCATAGGAATCTTCTTGATTCTATGATAGTCAATGAACATTACTATTAAGTATGCAGCCAATACCATAAGTACAATATATACATAACTTAATACGGGTACGTATGCGGGAAGCCAACCATCCATTCTATAGAGGATTATGTTCCATACCAGCTCAAGCGACTTGGTTCCAAGTACTGCCGAAATAATGGCCGAGATTGTTACAACAACAGTTGTCGTCAAAAGATAGAGCGATGCAATCTCACCATTGTAGTATCCAAGGATTTTGGTCATTGAGATAGAATTCTCGTTCTTTTCCACTATTACTTTTGTAAGTAAGTATATGAGTATTCCTGCAAATGCGAGGCATATAACTTTAAAGTAACTCATGTAGTTGCCCATTGAGTGGTCAAGCTGGTTGGATACTTTCATGATATCATCTTCAGTAATAGTCATTGCGATGTACTTGGCATCAATATCTTTTATCTCTTCTTCGGATAAGAATCCGTTAAAAGATCCCTCTGCGTTTCCAAATATCTCATTAAAACCATCGAGAGAGGTAAAAAGTGCCAGGCTGCTGATATAATCATATGTTCCGACTATTTTAAATGTGTACTCATCATCGGTATATCTGGCTTTTAACGTCACACTGTCTCCCACCGCAAGTTTGAACTTATCTGCGTACGCACTCGATATCAACGCTTCGTTACCCGATACTTTTCCATTAAGAGGAATAAAATGGCTATCGTCATCCACGCCGTATATACTTATTGGCTCATTGACTCTCTTGCCGTCTGTTGTATAGAGAGTCTCCATACTGAATTTCTCTGCACTCTCTTCCTTGGTAGTAATTTCATCCCCGTCATCATCCTCGTTGGACTTAAGTACATATTGATACTTAGCGAACATATCTTCCGTCGCATGTTCCTTGTAATAATCAAGCGTTGTCGGTAATCCGAATGCAAAGGTCATAAGGAATACTACAAAATATATTCCTGCAAAAAGAACCAAGTAATTCGGTATGTTCTGTAAAAGCACTCTCAATCTGAATCTTGCGAGGAACTTGAATCTCGGAAGTCTCATGGCTTTCTTTCTCTTGCTTGTTTTTAGATCTCTTCTTATGAATCTAAGAGGAGAAAGTCTAAGCATATAAGCTACTGTTACAAAGTTTATAAGAACCATCAAAATAACCGGAATTATTGTTGTCTTTACAAATGCTTCGTAATACCAATATGTCTGATATGCCGGAAGACTGTAGCTGTTAAAATACATAGCTACAACTGTATTTTTAAACAAGGTATAGCCCAGTACATTACCAACGATTGCAGCTAAAAGCGTCGTTAAAACGGGCATGGACATATAATGTTTGATGAGCTCACCCTTGGTATATCCTGATGCTCTAAGTGTTCCTATAACTGTTGATTCCTTGGTGATCGTTGACATGATTGTTAATGCAAATACGAATCCAAGAACGATAACCAGTATGTAGAGAAGTACTCCACCCATCTCTTTATCTGAACCCATATCATCGGGAGCAAAATGAACCGCCTGGTTTAGATACTCAGGTACGTAATCTTCGAGATCGTTTTCTGCCTTGATGCTCTGTGTAATAAGAGCACTCATAAAATCATCTGAGAGCTTCTTTTGCTCAGATTCATTTGAATAAGAGTCAACATATTTGAATGCGTATAAGTAATGTACTTTTCCGCTTACGCTCTCCCAAGCCTCAGGTGTAACCATCGCTACATCAAAGCTTATCGCATCAAACATAAGATCCGTATTCTTTTCGTGAAGAGTTGCGTAGTTAACATATGCCAAAAGACCTGTTATCTCGAACTCTTTTCCGCCTACATTAATCTTGTCTCCGATTTTCAGATTATTATTCTCTGCATGCATTCTGTCGATGGCAATCTCATTGTCTTTCTCCGGCTTTCTGCCTTCGTTGAAGGTCGCCATATTGATGTAATCTTCATATGCATAGATTCTTACTTTACCGTCTGATTTGCCGTCAAGATCATTATCTTCTGTTACATCTTTATAAAAGTTTTCATAGAGTTTTACAGGCGTTACCTTGAAATTCTTCTCCGCCTCTAAAGTAGACTTGGACTTTTTGGCATCCTGCTTATCGAACTCTTCGTTAATCTCATCCTCTGCTTCTTCGTATGCTTCTTTTCTGGCCTTCTCTTTTTCATCAAGATATTCCTGACTCTTGAGAGCCTCATCTATTGCATCCGGAAGAACTTCTTTTACAGTCTTTTCATAGTTTTCTTCGATTGCCTTATTAACTGCTTCGTCAATCTGCTTCTGCTTTTCTTCGGCACTCATGAAATCCGCATAAGGAGCAAGAGCCTCATTAACGGCATCCGTTACTTTTTTGGTAATCTCTTCTTTTACTTTTTTTCTGACTTCTTTTTCAACTTCTTCTTTTAAAGTCTTGGGTGCTTCTTCCTCTATCTTGTCATCTATTTCCTTGTGAGCTTCGTCTATAAAATATGCTCTTAAGTCAATCTTTTCTCCGGACTCGATTGCTTTTATAAGTTCGTCACTTGCTTCGTCTTCAAGTTCGAAATGACCGTCTTCAAGCTTATTGTCTCTATTCGCATTCGCTATTGATATAAGCATACTGTGGTTAGCAACATACATACCTGACACGAATCCGATTGTCATTGAAAGCAGTAAGAATATCACAAGGTATTTTCTCCACTCACCAAGCAGTTCCTTGGGAACTCTTTTTATGAGAGGATTCATTATTCTTTTCTTTTTGTTTTCCTTCATATCGTTACCCTTTATTCATTCTCTCAAAATATGTTACCAGTCAAGTTCTGTTGCTGAGATTTTATTCTCGTTCATGTCATTATGACGAACCATACCATCTCTGAGTTTGATAACATGATCTGCCATCTTTCTGATCTCTTCGTTGTGTGTAACCATAATCACTGTGTTACCGTACTTGGCATTAACATCTTCGATAAGCTTGAGAATCTCTTTTGATGTGTTGTAATCAAGAGCCCCTGTCGGCTCATCGCATAAAAGGATGTCGGGATTTTTTACAATCGCACGTCCGATAGATACACGCTGCTGCTGGCCACCCGATAACTGATTGGGTAATTTATATTTGTGTTTTGCTAGACCTAAAGTCTCAAGTAATTCGTCTATTTCGAGGGGGTTGTCGGAAAGATATGCACCGACTTCAATGTTTTCTTTGACATTAAGATTGGGAATTAGATTGTACATCTGAAAAACGTATCCCAAGTGTTTTCTTCTGTATTTCGTTAATCCTTTTTCGCCCATATCGCGAAGCTTGTCACCGTTTATCGAGATGTATCCCGAATCCGGATTATCGATTCCTCCTATAATGTTAAGGAGTGTGGACTTACCGCTTCCCGACGCTCCAAGGAGTACACAAAACTCGCCTTTTGCCACTGTAAAGTTCATTCCCTTGAGAACTTCCTGTCTTGTATCTCCGCTTCCGAATCCTTTCTTCAGATCAACGATTTCAAGAAATTTTCTCTCCTGCTCTGACATATTTTTTCTCCTTTTTCTCCGTATTTTTAATGCTTTAATTCATTTTCATTCATTCTCTCATCGCGATTGGGATAAACTTATGATAGGCTCTGCCACCAATCGCATAAATCGAAAATGTCGTGAGTTATCAGTTTTTAATTTTCTAAAATAGAAAAATAAGATACTTTATTTTTCTTTAAATTTTGTTAAACAATTAAGCACTTGTTTAATTGTCTGTTTGCTTTTTACATATTAAGCCTCTTAAATCAGTTTGTCAACCCTAACCTGCAAATATTTGTAATTTAATCGTTTCCAGTAATTTGATTTAAAATTTCTTGGCAAAAATGCACAAAAGATACAAAATAAAAAACACCACATGTACAGTGATGCTTTTTATCTATTCTAAAATCAATTGTTATATTCTAATTGCTTTGTTCTTGTATCTGTTCGTTATCGATATTATCACGTGTGATATTTTGAGCCCACTTATGTGAGTAAAAATGTTTGAATACCCACGGCCATTTAACGAATTCATCGGTGCAAAGTAAGAAATATACTACTTTTACCGGAAGTTTGAATACAAATGCTGCCAAGAATCCGAGTGGAACCGCATATGCCCACATGTCTATAACATCGCATTTGAAGCCGAACTTCGAATCACCTCCGGCCCTGAATACGCCCGCAATAAGACAGGTATTAACCGAAGTACCTGTAATGTAATATGTATTGATTAACATCATGAACTTTAGATAGTCCAACGCTTCGGGCGTGAAAGATGCGGATTCTATCTTCAATACGATTGGCATTATCGCCAGAACGACAAGGCCACCTATAATTCCCGTAATAATCGCAAGCCTCAGACATATATGACCTGCTTTTATACCATCCTCCGTCGAGCCCTCTCCCAGAATCTGACCGACAATTATTCCTGAAGCAGAGCCAATACCGTAACACATGATACATCCTAAGTTTCTGACAACGTTAACGATTGAATATGCTGCTGCAGCATCTCCGCTGTCAAGATGACCGATTATGGCAGAGTAAGCAGAGAAAGCTACTGACCATGCAAGGTCATTACCAATAGCAGGCATTGCCATTGTGATAAAATCTTTTTCCAGCAGCTTATGCCTCTGAAACATTGTCTTAAAGGTAAGCGCAACTCCGGGCTTGGATGCAGATACAACGATACATCCTATCAGCTGAATAAGACGGCTCAGTGTCGTTGCTATTGCAACGCCCACCACTCCGAGCTTGGGAGCGCCAAAAAGACCGAAGATAAATACTGCGTTTAACGCCACATTGCAGATAAGAGCTATCGCCTCAAGCACGGTTGCCACACTTACTTTTCCTATACATCTCAATATCGACATATATACGGCGCTTATAGCCCAGAAGATAAGACCAGGTGCAATGAATACCAGATATTCAGCTCCTATGTCTATCAGTTTGCTTTCGGGCGTGTATATTCTCATCAATAATCTCGGAACTGCCACACATGCTGCCGCACCTGCGATTGCAACACTTAGGGCGAATTTGAGTCCGATTCCTTCAACTTTTTCGATGGTTTTAAGATCACCCTTGCCATAGTATTGTGCCGCAAGCATTGCAATTCCTGTTCCTATTCCATATAGGAACATAAAAAGAATACCCACCAAACTGTTGGCCAAAGATACTGCCGAGATGGCATCCTGACCTACGTAATTGAGCATCAAAACATCGGCGCTGTTAACTGCAGCGTCGATAATATTCTGAAAAATAATGGGTAGTGAAACTACCCATACCTTTTTGTATAATTCTTTACTTCCAGCGTACTTTAACTTCATAACTTGTATTATACTACATTGTCCTTCATCTGTGCATATGAAAAACTCTCCCTGCCTTTGCAAGCAAGGAGAGTTAGAACTTTCACATATAATCAACTGATCTACTAATGTAAGAATCTAAATGACTTGAGACCCATATTACCGAATCCTGTATACTTAAGGTATAGCGCCGACACGCCATCCGGAATGTTACATTCAGCATTGTATGTAACCCAGACCGTTTCAAAATCAACGCCTATCTTAGCATATACAGGACCATCGGGCGAAGTACGAACTTCAAAGTCTCCCTTGCCGTATCCACAAACTTTTAATTCAATTCCTTTTACACCCTTGAAATCAAAATACTTGAATCCAAGTGTAGTATTTTCACATATATTAAAAATATAAGCTTCACACTCTTCTCCGTCTTTTCCATCCTGAGTTACTCTGGGAACATGATGTCCACCGACATAAGGGATTCTCTCCTTGTCAGTATACATATTGCAGACAATATGTGAAGGATATTCCTCTGTATCACTTAATGGCCCACCGTTTAATCCGCATGAAGTAATCTCAACCTGAGGAATGCTTCCATCAGGCAAAAACTTAACCTCTTCCGCACAACCTTGACGAGCATACCAATCATTATTGGTCTGACGATGATAGAAAATATATCTCTTTCCCTTAATCTCTACAAGACCGCCGTGATTGTTAGCGCCATATGCAGCGGGCTCTTCCGCTTTTTTATATGTATCAATTCCAATATCACAGTTGCTGACGATTACTCCGCCGTATTTAAAATCTCTGTCAGGATAATCGCTTGTTGCATAACAAAGTTCATGCATAACTTCTGACGAATATACAAAATAGTATTTTCCATCGAACTTACGAATGGAAGAAGCCTCGAAGAAACCATGATTCTCGTAGTCCGTTCCTTTCGCACATACGGGACCGGGAACCAGGAATTTGGGTGCTTCTTTTATAGTAAGCATGTCACTACCAAGTACTGTAACCATAGAACCATGAACAGAATCGTCTCCGGGTGCACATACTCCTCCGGTGTATAGATAGGTGGTATCACCTTCTGTAATTACCGCAGGGTCAAACTGATGCTCCTCGCCCTTATCTCCAAGCTTGGTTCCATCCTCATAGTGAACATATCCATAAAACTTATATCTTCCGGCAGGCGTATCGCATACTGCAACAGATATGGTTGAAACTTTATCAAGAGCGTAGTAGAGATAATATCTGCCATCCGGACCTTTAGTTACATCCGGTGCATAGAGACACATGTTATCTTTTTCATTAAGCGCATCATCTTTTCTTGTATATATGACGCCTTCGTACTTCCAGTCAGTCAGATCATCGATTGGAGCAGAATAGCATACATAGTCATTAAGGCAGAAAAAGTGTCCACCGAATCTGTCGTGAGAGCCGTAGACATATACTCGGTCTCCGAATACATGGGGTTCTCCGTCAGGAATGTATTCATATGAAGGAAGGTACGGATTAAAAGCCTGTTTCATAGTGTCCTCGCTAGTTCTTAAGATTCTTGTTATCAATCCAATCAATCAGGAATTCATTGAATTCATTATTTCTGACTGTGGGCTTGGGTCCATCTGATAAGAATTCCATACCCATCTTATTATCTCTGGTATACGGTGCCCACTCAGGCATCGGAGTACCATCCGCATCGTTACCGTTAGGATTACCAGTTTTAACGAAGTTGGTCAGATAGTTGCACATCATTCTTGCCAGGTCGTAATGTCTTCCGACAAAAGGTCTCCAGCACACGCCAAGTGTTTCAAAGAAGAACCACAAATCAACAGAGTGGAAGGATCCGGGATTATCCCAACCGGGAATATCAGGGTCAAACAAATAGTAGTAGCAGGGCTTGTCGTTATGTTTAAAAGCTGCTTTTACAGCACATTCTATACCATCTGCTTCTGCATAGTTGTTATCGTTATGATTATATACATTCTTGAAGGATAAGAATTTTTCAGCCTTGTCTCCAAAGATTTCTTTTGCTTTAGCCTCAAATTCAGCATCATTCTTTGCCTGGATATAACTCTTAAATTCATCACCTGTATTACCTGACATAATAGGAATATTGGCATGCTTTCCTTCTGCAAATAATTTGTTCTGATTATCGGTAAGGAATTTGCCATCTATACAAGGACTGTAGAAGAAGTTGTTCTTTTCCCTGAACTCTCTGCCTTTATCAAGTACAAATACGGCATCCAGTTTTCGGGCTTCCTCAACAGTATTAACACCGAGAGTCTTTATGAATTTATCGCCCATTTCAGCTGCTTCGTCATAGGTCAAAGGATTGATGAAAAAGTCGTTATTATAAGGGAAACCTATAATACCGCTAAGGATAACTGCTTTCTGGAAAAGTCCCTGAGATGAGCCTGTTATATGCGAGAATACGCTTCCGCCACCTGCTGACTGACCCATAAGAGTTATGTTTTCAGGGTCACCGCCAAAAGCGGCGATATTACTTTTTACCCATTTTATACCTGCCTGCTGGTCAAGAAGACCGAAGTTTCCGGGTGCATCAGGCGCTTCTTTTTTTAGTTCCTCGTGAGCAAGAAAACCAAAAGCGTTGATTCTGTAGTTAACAGATACTACAACCACTCCTCTTTTTGCAATCTGCTCACCATTCATCTCCATCTCGCGAGGATAGCCCCACTGGAAACCGCCTCCGAAGAACCATATAAGAACAGGGAGTTTATCTGTATCGCTCTTGGCATTAGTCCATACATTTAGATACAGGCAGTCCTCATCTATCTCTATATCCGGATCAACATGCCATTCCCTATCGTAAAGACCTGTGCCATCTATACCGGGTGTATCCTGCATGGAGATAGGTGCAAAACGAGAGCAATCTCTTACTCCTTCCCAATTAGCTGCAGGCTGAGGTGCTCTCCATCTATTTTCTCCAACGGGCGGTGCTGCAAAAGGAATTCCTTTGAACACAGACACTCTGGCGTTATTACCTTGAATTCCGCGAACTGCTCCGTTTTCTGTAGAAACTGTCTTTAACATACAAATACCCCCAAGTAATATCATAAAATCTCAATTTAAATTATACAGAATCCAATGAAACAAGTTATTAGACAAAATCAAGAAAATAGGGGCACAAAATCGAGAAAAACCTCCTTACTTTTTGTAAAGAGGTTTTCTATATATCATGAAATATAAAAAAGTTATTTTATCATTATCATGCCGGCCATGGTTCCGCGCTTACCTTTTTGCGCACGATGCGAAAATAACACATCATTGTTACAGCATGTACAGAGTCCCGAAATACTGATATGTTCTGGAAGAATTCCCGAATACGCCAATGTGCCGAATATGATTCTGCTTAGATCTATATCAAACTTGTCATCATCTTTTTCAAAATACCAAGCATCATCAAGATAATCGAATTCCATAAACTCTTCATATACATCTCGACTGACTTCATAGCAACACATACCGATGCAGGGGCCAATGCCTGCATAGATGTCCTCGGGTTTGCTTCCATAGAGTTCCTGCATCTTTTCCACTACTTTTGCAGAGATTTCCTGAGCAGTTCCCCTCCATCCCGAATGTGCAATACCTATTGCTTTTTTCACAGGATCCGCAAAAAAGACAGGTACGCAATCCGCACATGTAACAGTAATTGCAAGATTCGGCTCGTTGGTTACGAGTGCATCCACATTGACATAGTTGAATGGCTTTAAGATACCGCAGCCTGCGTCTTCTCTTGTAGCCACATGAACATTATTGCCATGATTAAGATTACCTATTACAACATTTTCAAGCTTTATCCCAACCGCATCTGTGAAAAGCTCATAGTTTTTACGGATGTTCTCCTTGGAATCATCGGTCTTGATTCCCAGATTCATCGAAGAATAATACCCCTCGCTCACACCACCTTCTCTCGAAGAGAATGCATGCGTAATAAAATCCAACTGTTCAAAATCCGGAAATGTATAATACATTACTTCGTTGTTGTAATTCTCTTTCATTGCTTCTCCCTTTACTTTCCCTAAAAAGAAAATGCCCACAACACTTTTGTGTGTTTAGTGCAGGTCGGCAGCCGGACTCAGGCACCCTTGCGGCACCCGGAAGATTCCTCTTAGTGCTGCTTCGTTCCCGACCTGACACGGTTCGTGGATTTCCGTCGCGCAAGACCCAAACCCGGTCACCGACCTGCAACAAACACAAACATTGAAAGCTTGTGGGCAAGCAGGAATGTCATAATCTCTTATGACATTCCGTGCTATACGAGTATATTATAACCACTCTACATTGTCAATTATTACAGACCTGCGTTAAGGTATGCTTCCTGCTCAGGTGTAAGTTTATCGATATATTTTCCGAGGAAGTTAAGCTTACGTGTAGCTACATCATTGTCTACTTCCTTGGGAACATCTATAAGCATTGAACCAACCTGACCATTCTTTTCTACAAGATATTTTGCTGAAAGAGCCTGGATTGCGAAACTCATATCCATAATCTCTGCGGGATGTCCATCTCCTGCTGCAAGGTTAACAAGACGACCTTCTGCAAGTACGAATACCCACTGTCCTGTAGGAAGCTTGTAGCCCTGAATGTTCTTTCTCATTTCCTTAGACTCAACTGCATTCTTCTTAAGCCAAGCCATATCAATCTCACAGTCAAAATGACCTGCGTTACACATAATAGCGCCATCCTTGATAACTGCGAAATCTTCCTCATCTATAACCTTGTTACATCCTGTAACCGTAATGAAGAAATCGCCAACCTTGGCAGCTTCCTTCATAGGCATAACATCAAATCCATCCATTACAGCTTCGATAGCCTTAACGGGATCAACCTCAGTAACGATAACTCTTGCACCGAGTCCCTTGGCTCTCATTGCAGTACCCTTACCGCACCAACCGTAACCGGCAACAACTACTATCTTACCTGCAACGATTAAGTTGGTAGTTCTGTTGATACCATCCCATACGGACTGGCCTGTACCATAACGGTTATCAAAGAAATGCTTACAATCAGCATTGTTAACCTTAACCATGGGGAACTTAAGTTCTCCGGCCTTGTTCATGGCTTCAAGTCTGATGATACCTGTTGTTGTCTCCTCACATCCACCGATTACATTGGGAATGAGATCAACGAATTCTGTATGCATCATGTGTACGAGATCTCCGCCGTCATCAATAATGATGTTGGGGCCTATCTCAAGTACGCTTCTTATATGTCTGTTGTATTCTTCCTCATTGCAGTCATACCATGCATGAACTTCAATGCCCGACTTAACAAGTGCTGCTGCCACATCATCCTGAGTAGATAAAGGATTGGATCCTGTTACATACATATCCGCTCCACCGGCTTTTAATACCTTGCAAAGATATGCTGTCTTAGCTTCAAGATGAACGGAGAGAGCTACCTTTTTACCAGCAAAAGGCTTGGTCTTTTCGAATTCTCCTTCAAGGGTTCTGAGCAGATCGCAGTTTCTCTTAACCCATTCAATCTTCTTTTCTCCACTTTCGTACAAATTGATGTCTCTGATTTCGCTTGCCACGCAATTTTCCTCCAATCATTTTTATACTTATTTAAATACTACAACCGTTACTCCAGCATCGCCTTCGCCCTGCTCAGCTAACTTAAACTCATCCACAAAATCAAGATGCCTTAGGTACTTATGAATGGCAGCCCTAAGTGCTCCCGTTCCCTTGCCGTGTACCACTCTGACACTGTGAAGGTGTGAGAGATACGCATCATCAAGATATTTATCGAGCTTGGCAACTGCCTCATCCGAATTAAGTCCCAAAAGATTAATCTCGGGAGATATCGATGCCGACTTGGAAAAACCGGATGCATAATTGGTCGTTCTGCTCGGCTCCTTGACTACCTCTTCTTTAGCATAGATTAGGTCATCCACGCCAACCTTGAACTCCATTATACCTGAAGCAATGGTAACTTTTCCCTTGGAATCAGGAAGTTTTTTAACATCTCCATCCATTCCCATTGATATGGAATGAACTCTGTCACCAATCTTGAGTGTATCCTTATTAACACGCTTACCGGTATTTTCAGGCTTCTTTTCTTCCTTCTTGATTCGGGAAGAATTGTCATCTATCTTCTTACGAAGTGCCGCTCTCTTTTTCTCCATCTCCTGAATGGAAGTGCCGGCATTATATAATCTGATTGCTTCGTCAGCTTCTTCTTTTGCATCCTCTAAGATGCTCTTGGCCTCTTCTCTGGCCTCACGAAGAATCTTTTCCCTGCTTTCCTTGGCACTCTCTTTATTCTTATCAAGCTCTTCCTTGAGCTTTTCAACTTCTGCACGAAGTCTCGCAGCCTCTTCACGGTCCTCTTCGATGCTTCTTCTGCTCTCTTCGAGATTCTTTAAGAGGTCTTCAAAATCCTCCCTCGAATCATCCATCTCCTGCTTGGCTCTCTCGATGATTCTCGTATCAAGACCAAGTTTTTCAGAGATTGCAAAAGCATTACTCTTGCCCGCGATACCTATATACAATCTATAAGTCGGAGAGAGTGTCTCAACATCAAACTCGCAACATGCATTCTCTACACCCTCGGTATTAAGAGCAAAAACCTTGAGCTCAGCATAGTGAGTCGTCAGCATAACCGTGGCTCTTTTTTCCATGAGCCTCGAGACGATTGCGATGGCAAGTGCCGCGCCCTCAGTGGGGTCGGTACCTGAACAAAGTTCATCAAAAAGGCATAGGCTATTGTGATTGGCTTCCTTAAGGATGGATACGATGCCTCGCATATGTCCTGAGAACGTGGATAAGCTCTCTTCGATACTTTGCTCGTCGCCAATCTCCGCATAGATGTCTCTAAAAATTCTAAGTTTGCTTCCGGGTGCAGCAGGAATAAAAAGTCCCGACTGGCCCATCGCGCATAATAAACCAGTAGTCTTTAGGGATACTGTCTTACCACCCGTGTTGGGACCTGTAACTATTAGACAGGAATAATTTTCTCCTAAAAGAATATCTATGGGAACGACCTTGTTTTTATCGATAAAAGGATGTCTTGCCCTTTTTATATCCAAGTATTCGCCCGACTCGTAATCAGGAATTACGGCTTCTTGATCAATAGCAAGCTTCGCCTTGGCAAATATGAAATCAAGCTCGGATAAAACTTCCTGATTGGACTTGAGGTCCTCAAGATGAGTTGCTGCCTCTTTTGAGAGATTGTGAAGAATCCTGTTAATCTCCTCTCTCTCCTCAGCCTCAAGCTCTTGAATTCTGTTATTTAATTCCACGATTCCTTCGGGCTCGATAAAAAATGTCATGCCGCCCTTGGACTGATCGTGTACTATTCCTCGAACACTTCCCTTATATTCTGCCTTAACAGGGATACAGTATCTGTCATTTCGCATTGTAATGACTGCATCCTGAAGGTAAGTCCTGTAGGTGGAGTTAACCATCTTATTTAGGTCCGTATGTATACGGGATGCAGAAAGTCTTTTTTCCCTTCTTATATCCTTAAGAGCAGGTGACGCATCATCAGCTATCTCATCTTCCGTAACGATGATTCTTCTTATCTCACGGGATAATTCAGAGAGTTCAATCAAGGATTCGAATTTCTCTTTTAAAGAATCTTCTCTCTCAAGTGAGAGTCCTTCTTCCTTAGCTCTTGAAGCACATTCGCATGAGTCAGCTACCATTAGAAGCTCTGCCATATCAAGGCCTGCTTCCACGCTCATAGCCTTAAAGCACTCTGAGAGATTGCGGTTGCCTCCAAAAGACATTCTGGAGCCTGCAAGGGTACGCGCAAGCGCATCCGATGTATCTTGTAAACTGTTTAAAATGGCCTCTCTATTCCGATGTGGATGCAGAGAGGCGCATTTACTCTTACCGAGTTCGCTCGAAGCTTTCTCGGTAAGCAACTTTATTAATTTGTCATACTCTAGTATTTCAAGTGTTTTTTTATTCATTATTTGGTGAAAAATCTGTAATTAAACTCGGCGTTGTTCTTGCCTCTGTATGCACCCTTAACGATGAGTGCGTACTTCTCGCCGTAGAAAATGATATTCATTACATCGCTCTCGGGAGCTTTTCTAATCTCTACGGTTACTTCCTCATCCCAGATTTCAGCAGGAAGCTTCTTTAACAAAACGCCCTTAACATATCCGTCTACTTTATTTTCCATGAGGCACTGTGTATCCTGCTTCTGCTCCTTGAAGTGTACAATGAGCTTCTGCTCCTGGATTGTTGATACACATGTAGCTTTCTTAAAATAACTGCCAACTATTTCATATATAGCATATTCGAATGCTGTCTGGTTGGAAGTGAATGTCATCTTTTGCATTAAGGTTTCCCCCTTTATCTAAGTCGTTTTGTAATCTCTTCACATTTGTTGTAAATCGCATCAACATCTATTGTATCACTAAATTGTCCGTCTTTGAACAAAATCTTGCCATTTATCATGGTCATTTTGATATTTGTCTTGGAACCGCTGTATACAATATTCTTGGAAATATTGAGAATCGGTCGCATATTGGGCTGATAAAGATCAATCATTATGATGTCAGCAAGCTTTCCGACTGCTAGCGCATCGTTATCAACAAGCTCCATCGCATGAGCACCGTTAACACAGGCCATCTTAAGTACTTCCATGGCATCAACTGCCTTGGGATCATTCTCCTTAATCTTGGCAAGTGCTGTAACCAAGAACATCTCTCTGAAAAAGTCCAAGCAGTTATTGGAGGAAGGGCCGTCCGTTCCGATTGCTACTTCAATTCCTTTTTCAAGGTACTTACTAATCGGAGCTATACCGCTTGCAAGCTTGGCATTGGATGCGGGGTTGGTAATTATCCTTAATCCCCTCTTTTTCATAATCTCCATATCAGCATCGTCGCACCATACTCCATGGTATATTCCTCCGCCAAAATCCCAAAGGCCGAGGCTGTCAAAGAGTGCCATGGGAGTCATGCCATATCTTTTTATGCACTCCTCATGCTCTGTCTTGGTCTCAGACATATGTGTGTAAAGCGGAGCCTTGTACTTATGAATGAGTTCCGATACTGACTCGAGTAACTCCTTATCGCAGGTATACTCTGCGTGAACTCCCATCAGGAATCCAACGAGGTCGCTCTTACCATTGAGTTCGTTGTATCTTCTTTCCAACACCTCAAGAGTAGGGCCGAATTTATTAAGTCCCGATACCATCTGACAACGCATACCGAATTCTTCGGATGCATCAAATATTGATTCGGGTGTTAAGTACATATCCGCGCATGCTGTAATACCTGAAGTAAGATACTCAAGGTACGCAAGCTTGGTAAGCCAGTACACGTCTTCAGCTGTCATCTTGGCTTCCCTCGGGAATATCTCATTATTAAGCCAATCCTGAAGGTTAAGGTCGTCTGCCAATGAACGAAATGCTGTCATTCCGGAGTGTGTATGCGCATTCTTAAATCCGGGAAGAAGTACATTGCCCTCGCAATCAATCTCCTTATCAAAAGAAGATGCCTTGCTTCCTACCGACTTGGAATCGTCAGCATAATTACCTATATAAGTAATCTTGTTATCCGTAACCTGTATCTCTCCATCAAAAATATCCTGATTGTCTATCATTGACAGAATCTTGGCATTATAGAGTCTTGTTGTCATCTTTTCTCCCTTACTACACAATCCGAGTTCTAATATGTCTCCCAGAGATTAGCTTCGTCAGCTTTTTTAACAAAAGTATATTTATCTCCGTTACTAATATATGTCCATGTGGTCTTGGTAAACTCTACCACGGCCTTGTCTCCATCTCTGGTTATCACACCTTCCATTGGATTTCCATTCGGATCTGTTACAGAGAATACTATCTTGTCTTCCTGTAATTCGCCGATACCGTCATCCAATGAACAAAGTCTGAAGATGCTTATCTGAATATCGAACTTTCCATCACTTCTTTTGGCAATCTCAAGGCTGGGATCCTTGTTGTCATCTACATATTCACCGATAAAAGTAGCCTCTGTATCACCGTTAACATCATTGCTTACAGCATTACCGCTTAAATCTTTCCAGTCGGGTTCTTTTCCGTTTTTAATCTTGCTGTCAAGACCGATGTTCTTTTCATGCTCATCAATCATCTTGTTAACTTCGGCCTGCGAATAATATTTTATACCCTTTGCATCAAGGATTGCTTTTACGTTGCCCGAAGGAGCTGCGTCTTTTCCATCCTGATCTTCGAATGCATATACATTCTTTGCAAGACGCTCATTATATTCCTTGTCAAACTTATCCTGCATCTGTTGAATATAATCCTGAGATGCTGTCTCGTAATCATACTCCGGATACTGAACATGCTCTTCGAAGTTATAGATTAATGCATTGTAGTAATTACTTTCAGGTGAAAAGTTCTCCTCATACAATCCTTCTCTTAATGATTCGGGAAGGCAATACTTGGGAATCATCGGCTCGGCATAACACATATGTGCTTCAAGGTCATAGTTGTATACGAGCTTTCCTTCAGCATCAAGGAATCTGAAGCCCTGCACATATATATTGGCTCCGCCGCTTCCTTCCTCAGTCAAGTATCCGTACTCATTGATGGACCAATAATCTCTGGCCTGACTTTCCTGAGCATAAATACAATTGATGTCTTCATCGTCGTTTTTGAAAACAAATATCATCTCTGTATATGAAGAGTAATTGTTTTCTTTGCTACCATGGATAATCTGATAATCAACCTTCAGTGCCAATTCCTTAACATCATCTGCACCACAGTCAATGATTGCATATGAGGATGTGTAAGTATAATCCATATAAGGTTCGTCGTATGCATAGTAGGATAAAAGATATTCCGCTCCGGATCTGATGATTCCATCTATATCAAAAGAACCAGTTACATCTTTTCCTAATGCATCCCCGATTGAAGCTTCTTTTTCACCCTTAACGAATTCTTCGTATAATGAAACTTCATCTAAATGTTCGTTTTCGTCTCCGGAAGGATTTTTGATAGGGTCAATATTGGGATTCTCATTAATCATCCCATCTCCATCCATTATCTGGCCAAAAGGAAGTGTACATCCTGTCAATGTAACTCCTGCCAAAAGTGCTACGCACATGCTTTTAAAAACTTTTCTTTTCATCATTGCTCCTATATCTCAATAAGTCTTACTTACTTAGCTGCGCTTTCTCCTGCCTTCATTCCGGACGCAAAAGCCCAATGAAGATTGTATCCGCCACACTTGGCGTCAACATCAAGAACTTCTCCTGCAAAATAAAGGTTCTTGCATAATTTTGATTCCATCGTTTCGCTCACTTCGCTTATATCAACGCCGCCCTTTGTAACTTGAGCAGCGGAAAATGAATCATGAGCACTGATTTTAATCTTAAAGTCCGTAATCAGATTGACAAGCTTGGTTACGGTATCATCAGATATCTCAACTTTTCCTGCATTTTTGCCACATAGTTTTTCTACTATGAGTCCAGCAATCTTAGCACTAATCATCTTGGATAATATATCCTCTAATGCGTCGACTTTTATATCGTCCTTGCCTGCAAGATCAAGTCTTTTTCGCAAGTACTCAGCCAATTCACTGTCTGATTTTTCGGGCAAAAAATCCACCGATATGAAGCAGGATGCACCTTCTTCTATCGGCTTGGAAAGATATCTGCTTATGTTAAACACACATATTCCCGAGAGCCCCTTATCAGTAAACTGTATCTCGCCCTCATCTTCTATGACTTCTTTATCGTCTATGTATGCGCTTACTCTTCCTTTATATCGGACTCCTGAAAGACTAAGCACGTCCTTATCCTCGGTAAAAAGTCTCGTCAACACGGGATATGTGAATGTTACGTTGTGTCCTGCTTCTCTTGCGAGTCGGTATCCTGCCCCGTCCGAACCCGTCGAAGGATAGGCTTTTCCACCTGTTGCGATAATCAATGCATCGCATTCCATCGCACTTCCATCTTCAAAAGAAATAGTGAATTCACACGCACTATTATTATCAACTTTTACTGAGTCTGAGTCAATAGATGACTTGATGGAAGTAACCTTTTTGCCTGTGATTATGCTGACTTTTTGCTTGGCCAACATATCCATGAGTGTATCCCTTACGGTCTCGGCTTTTTCGCTTCTCGGATACTTAAGCGAATCCTTTACGTAAGTGTACATTCCATTTTGCAAAAAGAGGTTCTCAAGCCATGTGGAATCATATTCTTTTATCACATTGCTAAAAGGATGATTTGCATCAAAACTATAGCTTTCAACCGACAAGTCCGCATTGGAATAATTGCACTTACCATTGCCTGTAAGCATGAGCTTTTTTAATATCTCAGGATTTCTTTCTATAATCGTAACGTCTGCTCCGCTCAGGGATGCTGCATACGCGCTCATTACTCCCGCCGGGCCGCCACCTATTACACACACTTTCTTCATACTATTCCCACACTCTGATACTTATCTCATCTAGGCCCATGGATATGAATCTATCAAGCCAATCTCTGTTACTTGCTGCTTCGCCGCAGATGCATACTTTCTTTCCTGCCTTATGAGTCGTACCAATAATCTTTTCAATATATCCAGCTACTTCTTCTTTTTCTATATCCGTATATTGACTTCCTTTTTCAGTATCAACGCTTCTGTCCTTGTGCAAAATATCTGCCGTCAGATCGTTGGTTCCTATGGATACGAAATCGCACATCGTTAGAAGTTCTTCGAGGTTTTCAACTCCTCTTTTGGTCTCCGTCATGATACCAATACGAATATCCTTATTATATCGCCTTACTATCTCGACCGCTCGCCTTAGGTCTTCAACTTCTTCCACTACAGGAAACATTATTTCAAAAGTTCCTGCTGCCCTCGAGATGGCGCGAACTTCTTTTTCGAATTCATTAGGTATCTTAAAACTAAGCGCTAATCCTCTCGCATTTCCGTATATATTGGTATCAAGATAGGATAATGCTTTGTCTCCGCCTAAGTCCAACGTCCTAACCCTGACTGTTTTACCGCAAGACTTTTTCGATAATGGCTCAAGAAGAGCAACAATCTCATCCTCGTTCGGAGTATCGTTTTTACTCATATAAAAAGCTTCGAGTCTTAAAAGTCCCACACCTTCGAACTCACTCGGAAGTGTTTCGTAATCTGCGTCAGATGACACATTGGCTAGGACATTAATTCTATCTTTATATTCTATCGCAATCTTATTAACGATACGAGTGTTATCATCATTTATTATGGATGAGTTCTTTAGATAATCATTGACTTCATTCTGCGAAATATCTTTTATAATGAGTCCTTCATTGGCATCTACAAGGATACTCTCGCCATCTTCAAATTTGCTTATATCGACTCCCGTTACGTACGGGATTTTTCTCATCCTGGCTATAATCGCCGTGTGGTCGTTGGTTCCTCCACACCTTGATACTATTGCGCTGATGGCCTCTATATCCGACATCAAAAGTTTAGTTGGCGAAACTCTCTCACTCACCAGTATTATTCCGGTTCTATCCTCATCGTTCGACTCATCTACGTTATCTGAATCAAACAAATCCGAAGCCAACGCTCTAAGATCTGCTGCTCTTGCTCGAAGCAACTCATCGTCGCTCTCATCGAGTTTGTCCGCAAAGCATTCATAGACTTTTCTTACTGCTTCCTTAGCACTAAGGCCGCTCTCGATTTCTTTTATTATCAAGGAATTACTTTCTTCATCCTTAAGTATTTCAGCGAAAGCCTCTCTTATATCTGCCTCATCATATTCGAATTTATTTGCAGATATCTTTTGATTGATTCCCTCAAGCATTGCCTGACAGGCATCCGTAAATTTTTGAAGTTCTTCTTTTACATCTCCTGTTACATAGGAATTCAATGATGAATTATTATCTGAAAAAAGACGCACTGACCCTGCTGCCACACCACTACTAAGTGATACCGCAGGGAGCCTTTTCATCTAGATTACCTTATAGCCTGCTGCCACAACAGCATCCTTAAGCGCCTGCTCTGATACGCTCGCATCAGCTTCAACGGTAACTGACTTCTTTTCAAGATCTGCAACAGCGTTTGTTACTCCACTTATTTCCTTCAAAGCATTCTCAACTCTGGCCTTGCAGTGTTCGCACATCATACCTTCTACGCCAAATGAAATCATAACTGCCTCCTTATCTTCTTTTGCCATTTCATTATTGTTAATTTCTTTATTCTCTACAGAATTATCTATTTCATCTATAACGTTGTTCGCCGCTTTTTTCTTGGTATATCTTTCTATATCCTTATCAATATTAAAACTCATAAGTCTGATTGCATTCAAGCATACGCATATACTACTTAAGCTCATGCATGCAGCGCCGATCATCGGATTGAGCTTTATTCCAAATAAAGGATAGGCTACACCTGCTGCCACAGGAATCATTAAGATGTTATAAAAGAACGCCCAGAAGAGGTTTTCTTTTATATTTAGTAATGTACTCTTACTGAGTCTTATTGCTCGAACCACATCCAATAAGTCGCTATGCATAAGCACCACATCCGCACTGTCTATTGCGATATCTTTTCCTGCGCCCATAGCCATTCCGACTTCCGCGCTCGCAAGTGCCGGGGCATCATTAATACCGTCGCCGACCATAAGGACTTTTTTACCCTCTGCTTTTAACTCATTAACTATTCTTGCCTTATCTTCGGGCTTAAGTTCGTATTTAACTTCATCAACTCCTGCTTCTTTTGCAATCGCCAATGCTTTGTCTTTTTTATCTCCGGAAAGCATCATGGTCTTGATGCCAAGTCCCTTGAGGCAATCCATCGCAATACGGGATGTTTTTCTGATGGTATCTTTTCTTACCTCTCCTTCGACAGATACAGTTCCTTCCGTGATAGTTCCTGTCTTGTCAAAAACTGCCACTTCAACGCTTTTTAATCTCTCAAGACTCTCAGCGCTCTTAAAGAGGATTCCTCTCTTAGCACCCATTCCCATGCCAACCGTTATGGCTACGGGTGTTGCAAGTCCGAGCGCACAAGGACAGGATATAACAAGTACACTTATTGCATTGGAAAATGCAAGCGTAAAATCTTTTGATATGATTATCCACACTACAAAAGTAATTGCTGCGATGGCCAAAATTGCAGGTACGAATATTGAAGCAATTTTATCCGCCAATCTGGCGATGGGGGCCTTGGTAGCACCCGCTTCCCTAGTCATCCTGACTATCTTTCGAAGCGTTGACTCTTCGCCTACCGCTTCCGCCTGTACTCTTACGTATCCGTCCATGACCATGCTTGCGGATATTACTTCATCTCCCACGCTCTTTTTTACGGCTTCGCTCTCACCCGTAATGGCAGACTCGTCAAATACCGCATTGCCAAATACCACTCTTCCGTCTACACTTGCAGCCTCACCCTTGGATATAAGAATAATATCGCCTTTTCTTACTTCCGATTGTGATATTGTCTCCTCCGTCTCGCTTCCGTCGGCGTTGGTTTTTATTCTCACTATCTTCTTTGGTACAATATCAAGAAGTGAATTGATGGCATCCTTGGTCTTGCCCTTGGATCTCGACTCCAAAAACTTGCCCACGGATACAAGCGTAAGTATCATGCCTGTCGAATCAAAATACAGATTATGAGACAAATGCATTGCATGCTCGCTATCGCCATTTTCAAGACTGATAAGTATATTATACAGTCCATACAGGCTGTATCCCAGCGAACATATCGAGCCGAGCGAAACCAGTACATCCATATTGGTACCGCCATTCCTGAGTGCCTTGAATGCATTGATGAAAAATCTCCTGTTAATGATAATCACAGGAATCACTAGTATAAACTGTGTTAGCGCATTGGTCGCGGCATCCCACTTGACAAACATCGCGATAATCATAAGGATTACCATCAGAATGACGGATGCAATTAACCCCGCCAACTGACCGTTACCTGCTGAATTACGGTTATTACTCTCCCCGCCTTTGCCGGTACTCTCATTGCTGTTGTTTGCTCCTGAGCAATCGCAAGTTATATTACAGGATTCTCCCGCATTATTGCTTTCCTCGGATGATGCGTTGGCCACTGCCCCGTATCCTGCTTTTTTCACAGCTGAGATTATCTTTTCGTCGCCTGTTACATTCTCATCGAATTCGACAAGCATCATTTCTTCTATTAAGTTAACATCGACCTTCTTAATCCCCTCCACCTTTTTGACTGCTCGCTCAACATTGGCCACGCAGTTGGCGCAGGACATTCCGGTCACGGTATATGTTTTTTTCACCTCTCCTCCAATCTGATTATACGAAACTAACTGTGCCTATTATACCATTTTTAGCCTGTCATGGATATCTATATTATTTTCATTCTTTATTGACATATAAAATAATTTTGTTTTATTATTCACATACGTTGATTTATTCAAATCAATATATCTTATGGGTTCTCATCCAGTTTCCCATTTCAAAAAAATAGTAACGTTAATTTTTTTATCATTATTGCATATAGGGGATAAATCCCCTATAATAGAAAGGAGCACAAATGCCAACAATATGCAGTTTTTACGGAATTATTATAGTTATGTATCTAAGAGACAAGGAACATAATCCTCCTCATATACATGCTATAACCCAAGATTTTGACGCACCATTTCTTATTGAAAACGGCGAACTAATGGAAGGGGTATTCCCTCATAAAGCAAAAGAATTGGTAAAAGAATTTATATTGAAATACCAAAAAGAACTAAAGGAGATGTGGGAAACTGAAACATATAGAAAACTCCCACCACTGTAAACTATGTTTCATAAAGCTATCAATCTATCTTTTAAAGAAGGTACTGTTGTAGAGGTTACATTTCAGGATGGAATGGTAAAAGAATATGACATGTCCAATCTTATCCATAAATACCCTCAACTAAATGCCTTGCATGATCGTGATTTTTTTACATCCGGCCGCCTTATGGGATATTACGGAATAGTATGGAATGATGATATTGACCTTGAAACAGAAACCGTATACGAAAACGGTAAGACTACAAGCACTGTAAAACCTCCCACCAATATTATGGTCGGATATGCTGTCGCCGAAGCCAGAGCTAATAAAGGTTATTCTCAAATGGAATTATCAAACGCAACCGGCATTGATCAGTCTGACATTTCAAAAATAGAACGAGGTGTCGCCAATCCTTCAGTCGGAACTCTTACACGTATAGCCGATGCGCTCGATACAAATCTGATAATTTCTTTTCAGCCTAAAGTGTGATTAATTATACTAAACTAAATTGAATAATTTTAAGAGATTTCTCTATCTCTTAATCTATCCGGAATTGTTAGCAAAGACAAAATATTATATAATGTCTATGTTGATTCTTTATCAAATTGAGGTGGAATATGTACAAATTATTGATTACAGGTTGCAACGGACAACTTGGACGTGCAATTAATGAATTATATAAGGGAAGAAGTGATATCGAGTGCATCAATACTGATGTGGCAGAACTTGATATTACCGATAATGAGGCAGTTATCAAGTTCGTAAAAGAAAAAGCTCCCTATGCAATAATCAACTGCGCTGCTCATACAGCTGTGGACAGATGCGAGGATGAAGAGGACCTGGCATATAAGATTAATGCGTTGGGCCCCAGAAACTTAAGTATCGCCGCTAACGAAATAGGCTGTAAGATGTTACATATCAGTACCGACTATGTATTTTCAGGTGATGCAACTAAGCCTTATACAGAGTTTGATACTCCCTCACCCGTATCCGCATATGGAAGAACCAAGCTTGCAGGTGAAAATTTCGTAAAAGAATTTGCAGACAAGCACTTCATCATAAGAACCGCTTGGTTATACGGAGATGGCAAGAACTTCGTTAAGACCATGCTCAAGCTTGCAGAAGACAGAGACGAAGTCGGAGTTGTATGTGATCAGGTTGGAAGCCCGACAAGCGCAATGGAACTTGCCAGAGCAATCGATGCATTGGTATTTACGGAAGAGTACGGCACATATCATGGAACATGTGAAGGTGTATGTTCATGGGCAGACTTTGCTGAGGAGATATTTAAGCTTGCAGGCAAGAATACCAAGGTTAATCACTTAACCACAGATCAATATCCGACCAAGGCTAAGCGTCCTGCTTACTCAGTGCTTGATAAATATATGTTTAGACTCACTGGAAGATATACATTCGCTGACTGGCATGACGCGCTTAAAGAATATATGAACTTCTAATCTTTGACATATATATAGAGATATAGTTATATAGTTATATAGTTATATAGTTATTTAGTTATATAGTTATTTAGCTATTTAATATTTTATATATTGTGATTAGGGAGTAATCAGATATAAATCTTCAAAAAATGTATTTTATAAGAAAAAGAAACTCAGCTCGCTTTCGCAAACTGAGTTTCTTTTTTATTGTTAATGTGTAACAGCACACTTTACAGTAACCCCTTTAATGACTCCACGCCAGCAACATTGGTTGCTTCCTGGTTGGACTCCTGAATCTGGATGTATACTTCTTTTCTGTATACGGGTACTTCCTTGGGTGCGTTGATACCGATTTTAACCTGCTCTCCTTTTATCTCGAGTACAGTAATTTCGATGTTGTTGTTAATAATGATTGCTTCATTTTTCTTACGACTTAACGCTAACATTTCAATCACCCCTCTTTCTTGTTTTTCTGGAGAATCTCGTATATCGGGAACTTAACTTCATAGTCTTCCACGATAATCTGGCAAGCCTTACGAGTCTGAGTATTGATTACGAAAGGAGCCTTGAGATTAACCGTCATCTTAGTAAGATCGTGGGGAACAGTAATTGTGACAAGTACAAGCAAATCGTTCTCTGAAAACTCTCCGAGTCTCTTCAAAAGATCCTCTTCTACCTGCGGGTTGTAATCAGGACATACAATCAACGGATCGATAACCGGCATTGCGAAATTGGGTTCTTCGATAGACTGCATCCACCTGATTGAGCCCTCGCTCTTTTCTTCGTCATGAATAAGAACGAAGTTCTGAAGATCGGGGAATCCGATAATACCACCGGGAAAAGTGATTTTCTTCTCTTCATCCACACCAACTTCATTGAATAATCTTGTGTTAATTACCATAATAATTACCACCCTTTCTGTCGACCTCATGTCGACGTGTATTTCAAATTCCGTTATGGAATCTGTTCGCGTTATTTAATTGTAAATGTGCAGTATTACTGATTACAGGTAGTTAAGTAAAGTTGTGCTTAACATCTTACCTGTTGATGCAAGAGATGCATCATATGTAAGTTCTGCGCTCTTGAGTCTGATTGCAAGCTCTGCAAGATCAGCATCTTCGTTAAGACTGGTTAGTTCTGTGAAGCTCTGCATCTGTGAATTGAGTCTGTTCTCAACGAGCTCAAGTCTAAGGCTTCTGTTACCTACTGCTGTGAGTGCTTCATTAGCTTGATCAAGGTAGCCCTGGAAGTCTGTAATTCCGCGCTCGAATCTCTTTTGTATTGTATCTGTAAGATAAGCCTGAGCTTTTTCTACTGCTTCGATATCAGCTGTAACCGCATCCTGATTGTATGCTGAGTTGCCCTGCATGGACTTAAGCTTGGTTAATACTCCATCGAGCTGTCCTATCTCATCAAGCATACTAATCATCTCATCAACTGTTCTTCTGATACCGGGATCAAAGATCTCGTCACAAGTTGTGTTGACATTGATGGTCTGGTTAAATCCTACGTCATAGTTGATTTCCTGCTTAGCGTCCTTACCAAACTCGGTAAGATAACTCTTGTTATATTCGACGCCATCGGATTCACATGCGTAGTAATGTATGGGATTGAGGTCTCCCGAAGCCCATTCGGTCTTGGAATACTCAACTGTAATCTCTGTCTCGGGAGCAAGATTCATAACTTGATTAAAAGCATTCTCGCCGAGGATAATCTCTCCTGTCTCAGGAATAAAGTATGCTGCATTGGGATCATATCCTGAAAAAGAAGGATCACTTACTACTCTGTAAGGATCGGGAGTAGCATTCTTGCTCACAACTGTCGGTGTAATAAGAGCCTGTCTCTGAGGTGAACCATCAGCTGTATATCCGATAGTCTGATATACCTTGGGTGTAACGCCTGCATCAAGGTTATCATACGCAAGACGGATTCTATTAACACTGGTCTTAACTACTTGCTGCTCGGTAGTAATGGAACCTGAATTGTAAGTAGTCTCGTTAATTGTATTAAGATTACCTGCGTCAACATAGGTCTTACTGTCAACTGCGAGGTTATTAAGCTGCTCTGTAATTGTGAACTGCTTGCTCTCTGGATTCTGGAAGGATAACTTCATATCCGTTCTGTATCCTGTAAAAAGAGTTCTGCCTGCATAGTCTGAATCGCCGGTTGCATATACTTCATCTCTGTACTGCTTAAGACTCTCAAGGATTGTCTTTCTGTCGGATGATGTAAGGGAACCCTTGGAACCTCTACGGCACTCATCTATCATTCCTGAGATAACATCAACTGTTGTATCAATAGCTGCTTCTGTTATCTTGAGCCACTGATCTGCATCAGGGATATTTCTGTCATAATACTGGGTAACCTGATCGAGATTACTTCTAAGTCTTAATGCACGAATAGCTATAACCGGATCTTCAGAAGGCTTGTTAACCTTTTTTCTTGTTGTGATCTGGGTATTTAACTTATCCTGCAAAAGCTTATTCTGATTTATGTTGTACAGAGTGTTGCTCTGCATGATCTTATTGGTAACTCTCATGTGTAACCTCCGTCTTCCTCTTAGGATGTCCTAAAATTTTAGACACCTGTCTCCAGAATCAGTCTATTATATACTTCGGACAAAACCTGGATAACTTTAGAGGAAAGGTTGTATGCGTGCTGATATTTTACAAGTTTTACTGTCTCTTCTTCTCTGTCTACACCTGAAATGGATTCTCTCTGGTTGCTAACGCTTAAAGCTCTGGCTTCAGCATTATCTGAGAAAGTTGTTGCTCTTTCAGTGTTGAGTGCTACTTCTGCAAGCATGGACTCGAGGAAATCCTGAGCCGAACCGCCACGGAAGCTCATAACTGACTGGTCTGACTTCATACGAGTAAGCTGTCTGATGACATCGTACTTATCCTGTCCGTCTGACTGAACTGTATGTGTAGCAAGTCTGTCGGGATTCTTGGCAACAAGGTCGCTAATACCGAAGTTGGATGCTGTAAGCTGACGATAGCAATCTGACTGAGATGTTATAACGCCTGTTACTGAATCTTCATTCTTGAACTTACTCTGAGTAGCATTGGCAAGATTGGCTGTAAAAAGATTAACGCCGGGATTACCAAGCTCATCATAAGAATCTGTCTGAGTAAGGATACCGTTGAATGCCTTGGCAAAAGCTCTAACCCACTCATTAAGCTGAGTCTGGTAATAAGGAATACCCTGATACTCTACTCTCTGGTTAACGCTTGCTTCCTTACCAACCTTCTTTTGAGTAATCTCTTCTTCATTCTCGCTTACATCAATCTTGAATGTGTATTCATGTGTATTAAGATCAAATGACCATTCGCTGTACTTATATAATGTATTACCAACATTAATAACGCCTGTGTTATTAAGTGTGGATTTATTGATATCCTCAAGATAATCATTGGTAACTGCTATCTTAACAAGAGCATTGCCATCCTTATCATAGTTGACACCTGATACTGTGCCATGGAAATACTCACCGTTATTACCGTCTCTCATCTGAACAAGACCTGCAAGTTCACCGCCCATTGAAGCGTTGTACATACCGAAGTCTGCGCCATTGCTCCACTTAATCTCATATAAACCTGCGATATCTGACTGATAAGCCTTGTTACCTGTCTCTTTTGCAACACATGCAAGTGTATTGTAATCATTCATATCAACAAGTGTCTGATTACCTGCGATAGTAACTCTGAAACGATAAGCACCTGTCTTTCTGGTAGGATCATGCTCATCTGTGATAGGTGTCTCAAAAGTCTGAACGTCTACAATCTTGGATAACTTATCAACGATAAGAGTTCTCTGGTCTCTTAACTCATTGGCTGTAACACCTGTTAACTCAATAACTGTGATCTGCTTATTTAAAGACGCAATCTCTTCTGCATAAGAATTAATCTCATTACACTTAACCTTAATCTCTTCATTGATATCTTCCTGAATCTTGGAAAGATTGGAAGCCATCTCATTGAAGTATGTTGTAAGGTTTCTTGCATAACCGGTAAACTGAGACTTAAGTGTTGAATCACCCGAGCTCTTCTGAAGTTCTGCAAGTGATGAAAACATCTCGTTAAAAATACTCGAGAAACCTTTTACGGAAGTATCATCTACAAAGTAATCCTGAATCTGATTCATGTAGTATGCCTTCATCTCGTACTCGCCGTATTCCTTGTTGTTGATCCAATATTTTTTATCATAAAATTCATCGCGGACTCTCTCCACGTTGGATACATCAACACCGGCACCTGTACAACCGAATGTTGTATAGGATCTAAGAGCTTCGGCAGCTGTCTGAGTAACTTCCTGACGGCTGTATCCTTCTGTCTCTACATTCGATATGTTGTTAGCGGATGTATTAAGTGAGGCATTGGATGCCAAAAGACCTGTATACGCGATATTTAATCCGAAAAATTGAGAAGCCATAGTCTACTTCCTTTCTGTCTCGCTTATCCTAAAGCGGTAAGAAGATGCTCAAGCATCTGGTTAATTACGTTAATATAACGGCTGTTCGCATTGTATGCGTTTTGATATCTAATCATGTTGGCGAGTTCCTCATCAGTGGAAACGCCGATAATCTGCTGTCTGGCTGCTTCGGTCGAATCTACCGTAAGCTGCTCGTTATCTCTGATGTTCTTAATAACCGAACCGTCATTAGCCATCTGGGATACGAATGCCGAATAGTAAGATTTAATGCTAAGCTTGGTATTTGCTGTAGGGTTAAGAGTATAAACGGGTTCTTCGAAGAGTCTCTTAAGCTTTTCGGCTGTAGCATAGTCAACCTGTCCATCGGGTTTTACAAATCCAAGTTTGGAAGGTGTCTGTAACAACTCTTCATTAATAACTAAGTTCGATACGCTAAAGAGTGTCTCACTCTTATCCCAATCCTCTGCAACTGTAGGCTCGGATACTTTTCTATGGAATATCTGTAACGCATTACCGTTACCGTCCGACATATACTTGCCATCGCCTGCATCGAATGCTTCTTTTAATGTATTGTTAACCGCATTGACGATTGAGTGGATGAGCTTGTCGAATTCCGACTGTGCTGTCATTACTATTGAATTGGAGATCTTCTCATAATTGTCACCTTCGCAGTCTGTGAAGTTGGCTCTGTGATCACCTCTTGTAATAACAAGCGCCTTAAGCTTACCTATGTCTGTATCAAGAATGGATGAGATTTCCTGTTCGGTGTCAAACATAAGTGCGTTGTCAGTAATGTAATGCTCTGCACCGTTAACATCCTCAGTCTTAACTGCGTCATCCTTCCAAAATACTTCATAAAAACCTGTGGTCTCGTCAACCTGTGTTCCTATATCGTTGACGCCAACTGCTGTAACGAACGAATGTCCTTCAAGCTTAACTAAGATATTTCCCATAACATCCGTTGTGTAATCTATGGAAGCAAAAGATGAAAGGTCATCGAGTAACTGGTTACGCTGATCCTTAAGGTCGTTCGCGTGCTCGATTCCACCACTTTCGATCTTTCTAATCTGCTCGTTTAAGTCCCATAATTTGTGACCGTATTCATTCATTAAATCAACGGTCTCTTTTATGGAGTTATTGACATTGTCCTGATAATCGCATAATCCCTGGTATACTGACTGTGCATCAGTAATGAATGCGTAGGATCTCTGCATCAAAAGGCCCTGTACAACTGAAGAACTCGGATCCTTGGACATCTCCTGAACTGCAACCCAGAGGTTATTGATGGATTCGTTAAAACTTGCTCCGTCCATCTCACCAAGAAGTGTCTCAACTTCGCCGATTGCATCATACTCTGCTGTATAGAATGCAAGACGTCCACTCTCTTCTCTGTATGTCTTATCCAAAAATACGTCTCTTACCTGACGTACTTCCTGGTATGTTACACCGAGACCGGTCTGCTTATTCGATATACCGGATACATCTACGGATATTGTGTTGTAATCCTTGTCTCCAAGGAGTGTCTGCTGACGAACATATCCTTTTGTTTCCGCATTTGTTATATTGTGTGCCGTGGTGTTAAGTGCATTCTGGCTTGTTGAAAGTCCGGAATTGCCCACGTAAAAGCTTCCCATTAACGGCATACTTCATACCCTCCGTTATCATCCTCATGGATGATTAAAACTATTGCGTAGTATCGAATCCTGGAAGATTGGTTCCGTATACCTCGCCTGTATTCATTGCTCCTCTATTGTAATTACCCATTTGCGGAGCTTGTTTCATCGACTGTATAAGTGACATGTCGAAGTTGACCATCTCAAGTGCGTTTTCAAGTAATTCCTTGTTACGCTCATTGACTGTCTTTAATTCTTTTCCGACTTTTATGAGCTTAGCTCTGGCTTCCTCGAGTTTCTCCTGCTCTTCAGGTCTGCCCTGAATCATGGCTGAAAGTTCAGTGAGCTTAAGAGTAGTTGCATCCTTATTAAGTACGTTACCGATATCGCCCATGATCTCGAGTCGCTTTCTATCAACTGCATTGACTCTGTCCACAGCGAGCTGCTCTTCGTCAGTAATTGTCTGTAACTCTTCAAGCGATCCCTTTACAATGATGGGAGTTTTTCTGGCGGATAATTCAACCAGTGCCGAGTATGCCTCATACTGCTCATTTAAAATGTCTATAAGGTTTTCCATCAAACTGGCCAAATCTATACCTCCATGATGTAGACTCTCTTGAAAAAGAAAAGTGTTTGCCAAATTATTTGGCAAACACTTCGCTTAATTCAAACTAAGTATTTGGATTAAGCGAATGTCTGATAATATTTGCCTAATACCTTATCTGCAAACGCTTCTCCGCTTACTTCATAAGTTCCGTTTTCGATTCTCTCCTTGATAGAACTTACCAAATCTTCCCTGATATCCGGAGTCGATGCTAAAGCCTTCTTCGCTACGCTGATATCTTTTCCCATGGATGAAATCTGCAGTTTATCTGAAAAGCCGGAAACGGTCTTATTGTTAGTTGTCGTCTTGTTATTAGACGGATACAACTGTTGCATCTGAATATAAGATTCAATCCGCATTACTGCCAACCTCCTTTCCATTTTTGACTTCTGTAATCTTTATCGACGGATTTTTTTATTTCTTAACTATAGTTTTGAATTTTGTCAAAATATATGGACACGTTGTGGACATCTTTTTGTCCTTATGTGCATTATCCACAATAAAAAGTGCTTTTTATACAAGGAAAAGGGAGCGACAAAATCGCTCCCCTCCCCTTAACTATTGCTTTACCTTCGCAGCCTGATTGAATCTCCGGTCACGACGACACGCAAATATATAGTTACAACCCCGCCGTATTAAGTTGCACCTTCATATATTATATTGTGTCTCAACTGGAAATAATCGCGAATGCGAGAGGGCTTGACCGAATTGGAAATTCAATCAAACCGGACAAATGGATAATAACATATGTAAAAACAAAAATCAACACTTTCTTGTATATTTTTCACAAGAGAAGTGTTGATTCGATATTAATGATTGTTTATTCTATACAATTTCTTGCTCTTTTTTGTCTGTCTGAGCATTTGCCAAAAGTAGCTTAATTCTGTTTTGCTGGTTAATCTCGCTGGCCGATGCATCGTAGTCTATAGCGATGATGTTGACGCCCGGATTCTTTTCCTTAACAAGCTTCATTACACCCTTACCAACGATGTGATTGGGTAAGCATCCGAAGGGCTGGGTACATATGATATTGTTGGTTCCGTTGTCTATATGCTCGATCATCTCTGCAACAAGAAGCCATCCTTCACCCATCTTAACTCCGAGGCTGACATAGGGCTTTGCCAATTCAACCGTATGTTCAAAAGGAGTGGGTGCAACGAAATCGGATTCTTCTTTAATAACATCGATGATATCTTTTTGCTTTTTAAGGAATACCTTATATGCGATTCTTAAAAGTGCCACGCTCTTTTTATGAGCTCTGTACATATCATATTCGATAATTCTTCCATATACATAGAAAAGAAGGAAGTCCAAAAGTCCTGCCATAACGGGAGCGGCACCTTCTGATATAAGGTAGTTCTCAAGATTACGGTTGGCAAGAGGTGAGAACTTAACGTAGATTTCTCCTACGATGCCGACCTTAACTCTGTTCTCCTGAACTCTCGGAATGGAATTAAAGTCCTTGGCTATCTCGCGATAGGTACTTCTAATCTTGCTGTATGTTAGAATGCCCGGCTTCTCGAGCTGCTCAACAAGCTTGTTAGTCCAGTAATCCGCTTTTGCCTCTGCATCTCCTTTGTGAATCTCGGAAGCTTTACTCTGGTTGGTAAGAGTCATGAGGATATCTCCGTAAAGAACGGAATACATCATTCGTCTTGCCATGGAAAGATTAACTTTAAAACCGGAGTTTTTCTCCAAGCCTGCAAAGTTAAGGGAGATTACGGGGATAAATCCGTATCCGGCCTTCTTAAGAGCTTTTCTTATTAAAGATATGTAATTGGATGCTCTGCATCCGCCACCGGTCTGGGTAAAAAACAATGCCGTCTTGTGTACATCATACTTACCGCTTTGAAGTGCGTGTATGAACTGACCTATGACAATAGTTGCAGGATAGCACGCATCATTATGTACGTATTTTAATCCTGTATCTATTACTTCTCTTCCTGTATATTCGAGAAGTTCTGCATCGTATCCGTAATGGCGTAAAAGTGATGCCAACATTTTAAGGTGTCTCGGAAGCATTGTGGGAATAAGGATGTGGTAATCCTTTTTCATTTCCGGAGTAAATTCCACTCTTTCGGAATCATTCATCTTTCTTTCCCTCTCTCATTTCAAGTGCACCAAGAAGTGACCTGAGTCTTATATTGACTGCTGATAAGTTGTTAATCTCATCAATCTTAATCTGTGTGTAGATTCTGCCGTTTTTCTCGACAATGGATCTGACCTCGTCCGTTGTGATAGCATCTATACCGCAACCAAAGGATACAAGCTGAACAAGTTCCATATCAGGCTGAGTAACCGAATAACTTGCTGCTCTGTAAAGTCTCTGGTGGAAGGTCCACTGATTGAGAACATTGGTACTTACCTTGCCCACTCTCTCAGATATAGACTCTTCGGTAATCACTGCGAATCCTAAGCTGCAAGCAAGTAAATCGATACCGTGAGAAATCTCGGGATCGATATGATAAGGTCTGCCTGCAAGAACCATTATCTTTTTGCCTGTTTCTCTTGCCTTGCTGATTATTCTCTCTGTCTCAGCATAGAGGTCTTCCTTATATTTTCTATACTTGGCAAAACCTGCTCTTACTGCCTCTAAGTATCTGGACTTGTTAAAGTTCATGAAGTCCTTGGGAAGATTAACATCGAGTTCTCTCGCAAGTTCTTTTTCATCACAGATGTTAAGGAAAGGAGAGAGATATCTGATTTCCTTGAGTACATCCATGTTGTCTTTTAAAAGTTCGGGATAGTATGCAACAACGGGGCAGTTGTAATGATTGTCGCCAGCTTTTTCATCTATATTATATGTAAGGCAGGGAGCAAAGATTGCATCCACATTGTCCTTAACCAACTGCTCTATATGACCATGCATAACCTTGGCAGGGTAACATACGGTATCCGAAGGGATACTGTCCTGTCCAAGTAAGTATGTCTCTCTTGATGATAAGCCCGAGAGCTTGACGTTGAATCCGAGGTTTTCGAATATGCCGACCCATAAAGGAGCAAGATCATACATACCGAGCTGAAGAGGCATTCCGACAGTCTTTTTGTTGCTGTCAGGCTCTGCAGTCAGATTCATAAAATACTGTCTCTTATATTCAAAAAGATTGAGCTTCTCATCAATCTTACCCTTGGATGTCATCTTTTCACATCTGTTACCGGATATGAATCTGCCACCGTCAGAGAAAATATTAATTGTAAGTGCGCAGTGGTTGGTACAACCCTGGCATACACTTGCTTTTGAAGTATGGGTAAACTTCTCGAGTTCTTCGAGTGTAAGGAGTGTGGTCTTTTCAAGTCCAAGTCCCATCGAATATATAGCGGCGCCATACGCACCCATGATTCCTGCTATTGCAGGTCTAACTACATTCTTGCCAATCTCTTTTTCGAATGCACGAAGTACAGCATCATTAAGGAATGTACCACCCTGTACAACTACGTGCTCACCAAGTTCTGTAGGTGAGTTGGCTCTTATAACTTTGTAGATGGCATTCTTAATAACGGATACTGAGATTCCGGCTGAAATATTTTCAACCGATACACCATCTTTTTGCGCCTGCTTGATGGATGAGTTCATGAATACGGTACATCTTGAACCAAGATCCACAGGTGCATTGCCCTTAAGTCCGAGCTTCGCAAATTCCTTGGAATCATATCCCATGGACTTTGCAAAAGTTTCTATGAATGAACCGCATCCCGAAGAGCATGCTTCATTGAGCATGATACTGTCTACGGCTTCGTTTTTAATCTTGATACACTTGATATCCTGGCCACCGATATCGAGGATGAAATCAACATTGGGTAAAAACTGTCTCGATGCCATGAAGTGTGCCATGGTCTCAACAAGTCCTCTGTCAGTATGGAATGCATTCATGATAAGCTGCTCGCCGTATCCTGTTACAGCGGAAGCTTTTATCGTAATTTTGTCACCGCAGAGTTTTCTAACCTTGATTAATTCTTCCTTAACTACATCAACGGGATTACCCTTGTTGGAGTTATAGTACTGCCAGAGAATATCTTTTTTATCATTAATAAGTACGAGTTTGGTTGTAGTGGAACCGCAGTCGATTCCAAGATATGCATCGCCCTCGTACTTTTCTATATCTGCGAATTCAACGGTCTCTTTATCATGTCTTTCCTTGAATTCTTTGAGTTCATCATCGCTTGCAAAAAGTGCCGGCATGCAGGCTACTTCTCTCTTAGCTTTAACTGCTTCTTCAAGTTTTTCTATGAGGGTATTGTACTGATATACCTTATCCGACTGTGATGCAAATATTGAAGCACCGAGTGCTACTGCATAGAGTGAATACTCGGGGAATATCGCTTCCTCATCCGATAACTTGAGTGTATCCTTGAATGCTTTTCTAAGGCCCTTGTTATAAAAGAGGGGGCCTCCAAGGAACATGACTTTTCCTTTTATCTTTCTACCCTGAGCAAGTCCTGCGATAGTCTGATTAACTACTGCCATATAGATACTTGCTGCAATATCATTCTTGGATACGCCCTGGTTAATAAGGGGCTGAATATCTGTCTTGGCGAATACACCGCAACGCGATGCAATGGGATATACCTTCTCGCACTTTAGACTCATCTCGTCGAGTTCATCGGGTGTGACATTAAGAAGAGATGCCATCTGATCGATGAATGCTCCTGTACCGCCTGCACAGGTACCGTTCATTCTCTCATCAACACCGCCTTTAAGGAAGATAATCTTGGCATCTTCACCACCGAGCTCTACGACTACCTCTGTGTCTTTTTCCTTGTCCTCAACAAGTGCAAATGTAGCATATACTTCCTGTACGAACTGAAGACGTGCCACTTCCGCAACACCGAGTCCGGCAGAACCTGAGATTGCGATCTTAATCTTTTTACCGTCAAGATATTCCTTGGCTTCGCTGATCATGGCGAGAGTTTTTTGACGTACCTGAGAATAGTGTCTCTCGTACTTCTTGTATAACACTTCATCGCCTTCGCGAATGACTATCTTGGCTGTTGTCGAACCTATATCAATTCCGACATTTACTTCATTAACTGATTGCATACTTCTTTCCTAATCAAAGTTTCTGTTTATTATCTTAGTAAATATAATTAATTGTTGCTAAAAAAATCTTATATTTTTACTTATTATCTAATTAATTATCTTACTGTTTTTCTTTTGTATATTTTATATGTATTAATGTCATTATTGTCTTATTGGGTATAAAAAAGATGATTCCTGCATCGATTCTTCGCGGTTCAATCGGCGCCGATGAATTCTCTGAGGCTTCCCATGCGTTCGTTGGCATAACGGATTCCCTCATTATAGAGATCATGAAGCTTATTGATATCTTTTTCCATATGTGATATATCCCACTTACCTTCGGGATGATATAACATAACCGTGCCCTCTTTTACCTTTTCATCCGCCAATTTATATTGACCCATAAGAAGAGGAATTCTCACTTGCACCGCATCAACAAATCCCTTAAACTTGTGGTATTTTATCCTCATAAAGGGTGTGAATTTTTTAAGATTGGACGGATTCATGCCGTCGCCCTTGGTTGATATAATCACGACTTTATCGCAGCCTTTTTCAAAAGCATGCATAAAAGGAAGAGGATCTGATACGGAGCCGTCCATGTAGTAGTTGTCCCCTATTTTATAAGGTCCGCTTATAAAAGGGAGTGAACTGGTTGCCTTGCAAATATTACAGAGGCTTTCGGCAGTTTTGTTATGTGTCAGATATTCTGCCTTGCCCGTCATGCAATTGGTTGCCACTACCTCGACTTCCATCGGATTGGCAAAAAAAGCATCGAAGTCAAACGCGGGATCCATATACACCATCTCTCCGTAGAGCTTGTCGAGATTCATGTACTTTCCGCTTCTGAAAAACTCTCTTTTTCCGTAATATGATTCGCCTCGAGGGCATAACAGTACATTAAGAGATCTGCTCTCCTGCCCTGATATATAATTGCATAACACTCCGGCTCCCGCAGATACACCGCACGCATAGTCGAAATGTATTCCTTCTTTTATAAAAACATCCAGTACTCCGGCGCTAAAGGCTCCTCTAAGCCCTCCGCCCTCAAGTATCAGTCCTGTCTTCATTTATCTGTCCTTAAAACCTAATCTTCATTTTCTCTGTGAGAATATGCCCTCGGCGTTTCTGTATAGAAAGCACCAAATATAAATGTATCACGATATGACAAAAATTTCATTATATTTATATAAAAAGAGCCAAAAAGAAATCTCTTTTCGGCCCTTTATATTTTTATTTACGCTTTATGAACATTTTTAGGTTTTCTATCCCACCTGCATATACGCTGCATCCTCTGCAAAATCAGGTTGATCTGATACAAATTTCACCACATCTGAGGATTTAACATCCGGATTAGCTTTCAAGTACGCCAATAACTCTTCCAGTCTTGTGGACTTCTTCTGCGCATAATGACATATCGCATCTACAAAATCACTATATGAATCTTCTATATTCTCAAGAATCTCTTTTAACTCTTTCATACTATCCCTCCCCTCATATTGCAATTCTCATATAAATGTTATAGCAGGAATGTGTTCTGAAGATAAAACATCAGAGTCGGGAATCCGACATTAGAATCCTGAATAGAAAAGAGAGAACTTTTCTATGTGAGTAGATAATATCATTCGACTATTCGAATATCAACACAGTTAATGGTAAAAAATCAACTTTGTGAATTATCACGACAAATTACAAAAAATGACATCCAAAAGCCCGTCATAGTACTGCAATGACTGACTATTTGGATGTCAAAAACTCTAACTTAACTAATTCTCTACTGGCCCTTTAATATTCAACATATATAGCAGGGCGAATACCATCTTTGCGTTCATGCACATTACTGCTGTAATCCCAACCTACGCATCCATCTTCATAGACATCACATGCACGGTTACTGTTGAGACCCGGTGATCTAAGCCACCAAAGAGAACCATTATCACGAGTATATGCTCCATTGTCTTTAGCTACCTGTGTAGCTGAAATAACAAGTCTATTGCAAAAGCCATATCCGTTATCTGCATTATACCAATCACCACCATAGTATTTTAGGATTTCCTCAACACTGAGCAAAAATACCTTATCATTTGTATCGTTTCCGCCCTCTATTCCGCCATAAAAGTCGTTATCAGGATTTGATAATGTAACCTCAGGTATCTTAGCTTTTTCATCGTCATTAAATGCTGTATTGTAAAAATCGCTATTCAACCATGTTCTTAAAGTGCATGTCTCCCATGTTACAGCTGCAGCTTGTTCGTTATATGGTTTACAATCAAGAACATATTTGCTTATTAAAAGAACTCTGTTACCAGATACTTCAAGAACTTCCCATTCGATAGGTTCGCTTCCATTAGCTCCGTCTCCATCTTGTTCATACTGTCCAAATACAACTATATCTCCCGCTTTTGCATCCGCAAGGCTAACAGTTCCTGAAGTTTCTTTATCAGCATTTTCATCAACTTCGGCATTTTCATCAGATGCAACTTCTTCGACTTCTTTCTTTTCTACAGGTTCTTCTTGAACCTCTTTTTCTTGAACATCCTCTTCTTGAACAATCTGTTCCTCTTTCGGTACCTCATTCTTCGACAATAGATCACATGCGCAAAGCGATAATGTCATTGTCGCAACAAGCATAACTGCCAAAAACTTCTTTTTCATTTTCTCACTTCTCCTTCTATATTATAAAAAACAGGTGTATTATATAGCGCTCCACCCCCCCTGTCAACCCAAAAAGCCTTTATTTTAGGGTGTTTGAATGGTCTAAGTATTTCTCTCCTTTTCTATATATTTATGATGCTATGTTGATTTGCGAAAAATCACGATAAATGCTATTATTTCATATTGATACTACTATTTTTCTCAGTATCAAATACGATATGAATAATTAGTCAAAAAGGACTTCACAATGAATATATTTAAGTTTGATTCACCCGTAATGAACTTCATAAGCAAGGTTACCGATATGGTTATCCTTAATGTACTTTGCTTGATAATGAGTTTGCCCATTGTAACATTTGGTGCAGCTTATACAGCAAAATACTATGTATCCATGAAGATAGTTAAAGGTGAAGAAAGCGCAGTGTTCAAGCCTTACTTTAAGTCATTCAAAGAAAATTTCAAGCAGTCCACCAAGGCATGGCTTATCCTGTTGATTCCGATGGTGCTTGTCGCTCTGGATTGGGTATGGATATTTAACAAGGGATTTAAAAATGTCGGAAATGTATATCTGATTCTTGCGGGATTCTTTTCCTGTATCGTGATATTTGTCGTAATGACAATCTTTCCGTTTATTGCAAGATTCGAGATTACATTAAAAGAAGCGTTTAAAGGAGCCGTAATCTTTTCGATATTAAATTTTATTAAGCTTCTTCTTATTGTTGCACTCGAGATAATAACGGTTATAGCAAGTATCTGGTATGCCAGATGGCTTCCGCTTTTGCTTCTTTTCGGTACCACCTCTGCATTCTACTTTTTGAATGTTGTGCTGGTCAAAGGATTCAACAGACTCGAAGCCAATATGCTCAAGCCCGAAGAAAATGAAGAGGGCGAATCAGCCAAAGAAGCGGCAAGCGAAGAATCTTATACTGTACTAAGACCCGATGAACATACGCTTAAGGGAAAATTCGAGGCAGAAAAAGAAACCGTAAAGGGTCTTACATTTAAAGAAAAACTTCAATTCTTCAAGGACTATTATCTTGTAAAAACAGTTCTCATAATACTTGCAGTTGTCTTTGCGTTGTGGTTTTTCTACGATGCATTCCTTGGAAAAAAAGAGACAGTATATTCCGGCGGATTATTATATTGCAATGTAACGGATGACGGAATGAAGCATCTGACCGACGATATGCTTGCGGCTCTTGCCGATAACACGAGAAAGAAGCAGGTCAATCTCTCCAACGATATGTCTTTTGATTACGACGAGGAAGAGCATGAGATTACACCCGATCCTTCACAGGATCAGATGCTTTTCCCGATGATTATGGCAGGATATTATGATTATTTTATCGTCGATGCTGCATTAATAGATCATTACGAGCAGTTCAACTGCTATAAAGACCTCTCAAAATATGCTGTAAAACTTGGCATAAGCGAGGAAAATATATATTACGCTCTTCCGGAATCAACCGAAGACAACGTGGACAACGAAAAAATATCCGGCGAAGACAAGCAAGGTAAGGATGCTAAAGAGAAGACATATATCAACGCAATCAAGCTCTCTGATGAAGTCATGGGACAAAATGGTATAGTATCAAGAAGCGGTGAGGGAGCATATCTGTTGCTTGTAAACAACAATAATGAAGAGGCTCTGGACGACGCTTTCATCGATTATTTTTTCGGGGAATAAGTTAAATCAATACTTCTTTATGACAAAAAATGGGAAGTTTTAACATTCTTTTCGCAAAATACGCCTTGAAGTGATTTGACAAATATACTAATATTACGATTAACTGAAAAAGATGAGGCGTATATGAATACAGCAAAAAGAAAGACAATTGAAATAAATGAAAATACACCGTTATTAATGATTGCGGGACCGATGTTTTTGGAGTTGTTCTTAGGAACGATGCTTAATAATGTCGATACCCTGATGCTCTCCCATTATAATGAGAATTCAGTAGGAGCAGTCGGTAATGCCAATCAGTTCATGTTTCTCGTTAACATCCTCTTTAACGTAATAGCTACGGCTACGAGCGTTGTGGTAGCACAGTATCTGGGCGCCAAGCAGTATGAGAAGATGAACATGATATACACTCTGTCGGTATTTTTCAATGCTGCGCTCGGAGTTCTTATAAGCCTGGGACTAATTGCATTCAATCCTTTGTTAATGGATATCATTCGTATATCGGATGAGATGAGACCCGATGCCATGATGTATGTGTATATCGTCGGCGGCGGATCATTCCTTATGGCGGTATACAATGTTTTGATGCAGATACTAAGATGTAACGGATTCCCCAAGATAGGTATGTATATATCGTTTGGAATCAATATCATCAATATCGGCGGTAACTACTTATTCTTATACGGACCTTTGAAGCATCTTAACATGGGTGTATCCGGTGTAGCCATATCGACGGTTACAGCAAGACTGATTGCGGTTATAGCTGCGTTCATCTGCTTCTTTTCTCTTAAGATCGGTAAGCTGGCTGTCAGATACATCAAACCGTTTCCGTTCTCCTTGTTATGGAAGATGATCAAGATCGGACTTCCTTCAGCCGGCGAGAACTTCTCTTACAGTATGTATCAGATGTGTCTTTTATCCGTTATCAACACAATGGGTAACGATTCGGTTAATGCCAAGGTGTATTGTAATACGATTATTGCATTTGCGATGATATTCTCCAATGCATCGGCCATGGCAACGCAGATTATTACAGGACATCTTGTCGGTGCCGGAAAGCAGGAGATAGCTTACAAGAGAGTATTTAAGACGTTACTTGTATCAATGCCCATAACCATTGCGCTTGCAAGTGCCAACTGGCTCTTATCAAGATATACCTTAAGAATATTTACGGATAATGAAAACGTAATCAAGCTTGGCGTTATGATTATGTTCGTGGATATTTTTATCGAGATAGGCCGATGCCTGAATATGACTTTCGTCTCTTCGTTAAAAGCCGCCGGAGCCTATATATTCCCGCTTATAGTCGGATTGTTCACTATGTGGGGACTGGGCCTGGGATTAGGCTTTACGTTCGGAAAAATAGTAGGACTCGGAGTTGCGGGAGTATTCATGGGTACCGCATCAGATGAGTGTATCCGAGGCCTCATAGTAATGTATTACTGGTATAAGAAAAAGTGGTTCGGAAAGGCTATAGTCGATAAAAACGAGGATTCTTGTGAAGCAGTAGCAGAGAATTAAATATTCTATAAGAGTAAAATAATATTTTGAGATTAAGAGATTAAAAAATTGAAATATTAAAAGATAAAAGATAATAAAAGAAATTACAAGATATTACGAGGGAAGCGATACTGTGAAGACGCTTCCCTTTTCTAATGCAGATTCTACGGATATGCGTCCGCCCATCATATCTATGATGCGTTTTACAAGTGACAATCCGAGACCGTTGCCCGCGGTTGCATGTGAAGAATCGCCCTGATAAAATTTTTCAAAAATATGGGCAGCTGTTTCTTCATCCATACCAACACCGTTGTCAGAGATAACAACACAGATAGCATTACTGATGCGACGACACTTCACACTAATCGTTCCGGACTCCTTAGTAAACTTAACTGCATTGCCGATTAAATTGATCCATACGTGGTATAAGAGGTCCTTATTCTGGTGATAGTTAATCTCATCAAGATCCATATCTATGGAGATGTTCTTTTCACTCCACTGTTCCTCGAACATAAGCATACAGGTTCTAAGCTGCTCATCAAGACTGAAAGTCTCTTTGTCGGTGATAATACCCTGTGATTCCAGTTTGGAAAGAAGCAATACATTGGAAGACATGGTTGCGAGGTGTTCGCTCTCATCCATGATAATCTTGGCAAATTCGCTCTGCTGCTCGGGAGTCAAGTCTCCCTTGTAGAGCTGCTTGGCAAAGCCGCTTATGGAGATAATGGGTGTTTTGAATTCGTGTGAAAAGTTATGTATAAAGTCATTTCTGAAGATTTCAGTCGATGAGAGTTCATGAGTCATATCCGAGAAAGCATCGACAAGAATACCAAGATCGGTATACTTGGTATATTCATTGGTAATACCATCCAGTTTGACATCGTAGTTACCGCTTGCGACTTCTTTTGTAACTTCAGTCAGTTTT
>JAEEGH010002183.1_pt1 | contig 53327 bp, 48 predicted proteins | sample 9134181 | NCBI WGS metagenome assembly JAEEGH01 (sample SAMN16246544, study PRJNA631951) | gut metagenome | biome: gut microbiome; feature: rumen; material: DP-attached | host: Bos | place: Iran: Karaj | collected 2018-10 | reverse complement strand
TTTTTCAGTTATTTCCGTTTTTCGAGAAATAATGGATCAGGCATTCGATGGCCCTGTTTGTTTTCGCGTGCTTGAACCATGAGATATCCGGCTTGATATTCTCGTTTGCTATGACAGTAATCATGTCGCCGTCATTGAGCTTAGTGTGTTTATCGAGCTTCGTCTTCGATTCGTTTTTGGTAGCGTAATCGAAATGAAGACCGAGTTCGGTGTGAACATAAAACGCAAAATCCAGAACGGTCGCACCCTTATCGATCTCTATCGACGAACCGTCATTTTTGAAAACCTTGATCTTGTTACTGACTGCATCTGTTGAACTTACATCGATAACGGTTTCCATAAAGCGGCTGGAATCTTCGTCGACGATCTTTCCGTATATGAAGCGCTGGTAGTCATGGCTGGTACGGACGAACAGCCTGTAGAGGTTATCCATATCGTCGGCGATCAGGAAATAGTCAGTGTCCTTATATGTCGTGTATCCGTGTCTTATCAGATAAAAACCTTTTTGAGACAAAGCCTTCGTAAAGCATTCGAAGAAAACATCGTTGGGCTTTACGGGAGATCCTTCACCTGAAAGTTCATTGCTTACAATGAGGGTAAGATCGTAAAGGGGGATGTTTTCCTTGCAGAACAAAGTGCGCCAGTCTTCTATTATGTTATCCGCGCTTTGGCTTAACTGCCTGTAAATGCTGATCAGTGAGCGAAGATCGCATTTGAATTCTTCTATGTAGCGGCTGGAGTTTACAGGTTCAGAAGAGACCATACTCTGTCCGGGACTGAAGACTGTTGAGAGTATTTCCAGAGCCTCGCCGCATTTCCTGCTGTTAGCCTTCAGAATGGTGTTATATTGATCTCCCATTTCTTCGTACATCTGGGGATGCTCAACCTGAAAACAGAGGTCTTCGAGCATATCTGCGAAGTGGAAAGCATTTGCTGATCTGACCATGGGAACAACGATCTTCCTCGTGTGAAGAGCCATATGGTAAGCGGATTCTTCACTGATTCCCGATACTGTGCTCAGATTGTCGATGCGCTCGGCAATCTTTACATATAAGGCCTTGTAGTTCATCTTTTCCGGATTGCGCAATTCTCCTGAAAGCACTCTCAACGGTCTGCCGCCGGGCCATTTGGTGAAGGACTGCTCGCTCATATTTGTTACGGACTCGACTATGGAAGCTATATTGGCGTTGAACTTGGACCTTACAAGTGATAAGGGTTTACCGCCTTCTTCCACCACGTCGTGAATGAGAGCTGCCGAAATGACATCCGTATCAAAGCCCCATTCTGCAATGAGTTTGGCAACTCTTAAGGGGTGATTGATAAACGGTTCTCCCGTTCCTCTTACCATACCTGCATGATACTTGTTGGCAAAGTCAAAAGCCTTTTTTAAGTCATGACTGTTCCCGACAAGGTGCTTCTGGTTGTAGATATTCACGATATCTGCAAAATTAGCATATAACTCGTAAGTCATAACGTTACCCCGCTGTATGAAGTCCGGATCAATCAGTCCTGTCCGATGAATTCTTTATCGCCTGATACCAGTCATCGTCATCTCTTTCTGAGATCTTGCCGTATCTGAACATATTGCTCTCGAGGCTCTTTCTGATGTAACGCTCGAGAGTTGATCTTATTACAATTGATTTCTGGTAATCCGAGATTCCTGTTGATGTCTCGTTGTCATCGATATAAAGTGCCTTAAAACTCTTTATCAGTTCTTCAGCTTCATTCTCGGCGCTGAAGATAGGATAGTTCAGAAGAAGGTTATGATGGATCTCTTCGACTGACATGGAGAGAGAATATCTGGAAATCCCCATGAACTGAACTACGGGGGCGCGTTCTCTTCCTTTTGATATTGAATTAACCGTGCCGATACCGCCGATATAGTCCCGCTTGTTGTTATCGACGCGGTGGATTATGAGCAGGGCCTTATCTGTATTTGCATGTTTCATGGTCACGAAAACATGGTCCGGCGACATCTCGAGATCACCGTGATAAACGGTACCGGGATATTTGGCGTCGATATATTCAATGATCTTTTCTGCATCTCCTCTAGTCTCGAGTGTTCTCTTAACGTACGCGGATTCTTCTCTGCTCTCTAAGCCGAGAACGGCAGCACAGCTGAATTCGGGAACGCTGAGGCTTGTCGGATTCTCATAGATATAGAGGATACCGAAAGTGACGGAATCCTTTGGCAGCTGTGTATCGCGCCCCTTATATCTGCCGGTATCAAGGTAATAAACGAAATAGATACCGCAGTATTTACGGTAGGTGGCAAGCACATCAGGATCCATCAGATAATTTGTATTCATTGCCTTGCCGGTGACAGGATTAATGCTCTTGGTAAGGAAATCGTCGATCGAGATGTTGTAAAGGCTTTTCAGCTGAACCAAAAACTGCACGCTCGGAAGGTGATTGTTATTGCAGTAATCACTGATGGAGGAGGCCGGGATATCAAGTTTTTCAGCAAACTCTTTTTGCGTCATCTTATTCTGAGCAATAAGACGCCTGAGATTCGAAGCGATAACATCTCCTATATCCATACCGGAATCTTCAGGAATATTCATGTTCGGATTCTTGTTTGCCATAAGAGGACACCTCCTTCCGATGATCTCATTCTACAATCACGCGCAACGGATTTTCAATATTTTTAGAGTGCGACAATTCAACAAATACTAACGGGCTTGTTTCAGCGAATGCGCCAAAAGGAAGGGAAACCAGTATTTATATGGGATTTGAGGGATAAAAAACCAAACGAGAAATTTGATAATTGCGATTTTACAGTACGACATCTCGAACCAATTAATCCGAACGATAACAACAATTCGCATGCTCGTTGTTTAGGGGGACTTGCACCATGCTAATCTGACAGTGTCAAAAGAGTTTCCGGAAACTCCAAAAATCGAAAGGAGGAACCATTATGTATTACATGCTTTATATAGACCAGGGAATGAACAGAAACCTGCTTTTTTACGCTAAATGCAACGAAGATCCCAACAGAAAAGAAAGCGAAATCGTTTGGACAGAAAAGCTCTCGGAGGCATATGTCCTGGATGACAGAGACGCGATCTTCAAATTATACAAACGCGTCAGGGAAGAGACCGGCGAGAGACGTTTAGATATCTTTGCCAGATACGGTTGATATTCATAATAGGTTTCCTTAATGGAGAAGGGGGGAAAGATTATGTTACGTATAGCTGTTATCAATGATGGAAGAAAAGTCCTCCCATTCTCTATGGAGGCTATGGCGTCAGTATTCGAGCTGAATCAAGACAAATACGAGAGCAACATTAGAGATACCGGAGAAGCCTATCGTGTCAGTGATCTGATCAATAACCAGAATGCTTTCTATTGTGCAGATTATCCGACAGATCCTGAAGATAACGATCTTTCAGAAAAGAGGATCCAACACCTGGTATGCGGACAGATCGATGAATCACTGGTATATGCACTGGAAAAGATCCGTATATATGTTACCCCTGATGTCTATGAAGACATGAAGGATTTTCCAAGAGGAGCACTTTCCGGTTGTTTCTATAAGTACACCTGCTCAAGCAATGATAAGCCTGATGCAGCTGAACTTAAAGCGTACATTGACATATTAGGTCCTGAAGCCATGGAGCTCGAATACGGCTACAGACATTTCGGTTTTGAACTGACGGATGAAGAAAAATTATATCTTCTGGACAAATGGGTCGCCAACAGCGGACAGTGGTGTTATTTCGATACGTTTATCAAACTGTTCGATGTTCAGATAGACCTTAAGAGGGCTGTGAGATATGCATGGTACTTTTCGCGCAAATGCGCACAAAACAAGGATATCCGCATCAAGGATATTTACGAAGTCCAATCAGATGACCTGTTCCATCTGCAGCTGCTCACAAACCACATAGACCGCAAATGCGAGAAAGAGTTCCTCGGTGAAGCTCTGATCATGGCAGTTAAATACAGACTGATACTGTTCGCAGAGTTTCTGATGGATCAGAGAGCTGATATCAATTATTGCAACGGCATAAAAGAATCAGTGGATTTGTACGAGAACCGGATCAACGATCTTACCTTGATCTCATATTTGGAATACTACCGTGAGAGCGGAAAGAAACCGGATGTTGATACATTCAGTTATTTCAAGGACATCCAGGGTGTCCGTGTATATTCTCCCGAGTTAAGAAAGGAGGAAACGATATGAGAAGCGGAACGATGTTTTTCTACCTGATCCTTAATACAACAGGCAAGACAAGCTGGGACCATGAGGACAAGGCATATTGGAACAAGCGGTATGACGAAATGCTCTCAGAGATCAAAGGTTTGAGAAGCATAAATGATGATGGGCATTTCACCTCGTTGAAGTATTGCTGCGAGCTTGAAAAGAACAGGATAAAAGTGGAGTGCATGTATACCATTTATGACAAGATGACCTACGGATTATCTGAGCTGTTCAGGAACTTTAAGCAGGAAATACGTGAGGGTGTTAACAGCAAATTCAAAAAGGAAAAAGCCACCCTGGTGAATACGTATATTTTCTGGCATAACGCGGATACGATCATATTCGATGACGAACTTATGGAAGGATCGATGTACCGGCTGAAAGCCATAAGAGTAGACAGTGCTGAAGCGGATTATCTTCTGAATAAACTTTACTGATAAAAAGCGGCACATGGCAGAAAGGAGGATACCTATGTGGAGTCAACGTATAGCAGTAATTAACGACGGCGAAAAGATAGTTCCTTATTCAAGGGATGCAAGAGTCACTTTGTATGAGGAGAACGACAACGGATTGAAGCTGATCTTCCATACAAACGTTAAACACCTGATTGGAATTGAACACGCAGGCAGACTGATCGGAGGTTTTCCTTCAAGCCCTTATGATGTGGAGTGCTGGAACAATATGATAAGCATCCTTGTCTGCGGGAAGATCAGTGACGGTGCAGCCCATGCTTTTTACAAGATGAAGAGCACAGTAATCCTCAGCGACGTATACGGAAGCATGGATACTTTCGTTGAAGATTATCTGAATGACGAACTGAAAAGTGAAGAGCGCGGAAAAACGGACAGATATACTCCTTCGGATCTTATCGATTATCTTGATACGGTCTGGGATGACTGGGACGACATCAGTGAGGGTTGCGAAAGATATGGAGCTGCTCTGAACCGTGAAGACAAATTAGAAGTCTTAGACCATTTTGCTGAAGAAGGAAAAAACAGCGGTTATCAATGGCTCTTATTTGATCATTGCTTCAGGGCATTTGACATTAATGTCGATTACGAGAGAGCTGTCAGATACGCCGGGATAGCAAAAGAAAAACCGGACAGATGGAACATAAGTGATGTTGTCCGGCAGTTGGATCTTCTCATAAACCATATCAGCCGGGAAGGCAGAAGCGGATTTTGTGCCGTACTCCATAAACTTTTTGATGCATATCAGGACGATGAGATGAACGAGTGGCTTAAGGAACTGTCAGAAAAATAAAAAGGCTAAGCCGGAAAGGAGTAGCATTATGTGTTTTAAGATTGAGAACAAAGTATTGAAAGACTACAACTATGAGAGTCAGGAACCCAGAGTCGTGATACCTAACGGAGTGGAAGAGATCGGCGATAAAGCATTCTATGTTTGTTCGCGGGTAAAAGAGATAATCATTCCTCCGTCAGTAAAAAAGATCGCTGACTGCGCATTCTACAAGTGCGGATTAGTTACCATAGAGATCCCTGATGGTGTTACATATCTGGGGCAGGAAGCTTTTAGAGACTGCGAATACCTTAAGAGCGTCAGGATCGGAAACGGCATAGACAGGATCAAAGCTTATACTTTCAAAAACTGCCACAATCTCGAGCGCCTGGAGCTTCCATCCTATCTGGAAAGTGTTGACTATGATGCTTTTGTTGAATGCTACATTCTGAAAAGCGCCTGGGTCGGTAACTGGGAATACCGTCTCAGAGACAATCGCGCACCACGATCGGTAAAGAAGGTTTTCGACTCTATAGAAGCATCCAGACTCCGCTTCATCGATTACGCAGAAAGCGGCGTTATGGACGAATTCGAATACACAGATTACTGCATAGCCGGTGACGGCTACAGCTTCTGATCAAAAAGGAGGTGACATTATGCCTAATTGTGAAAACTGTCAGTGGAGAGTATTAGATGAATATGGCAACGACTGTTGCTGTTATTGTCCACCGGACGATTATGATTATGAAGAAGTAAAACCCGAAGATGAGAAGAATGACAAGTAAACACCTGTATTGACCGCTTCTGCAATGGTGAAGTGAACCCCCGAAGTTTGTCCAACTTCAGGGGTTCACTTCAGAAAGGGCCGGCTTATATTGATCAAAGGTTCCCGTAATTTAATTCGAACCGTTCGCCTCTGAATTCTTCGAAAACAACGACATTTCTCTCGGTGTCCATTTCCACGAAATACAGATAATTGTGAAAAGGCTTGAATGTCTCATCCGTCGCAGGAAAATCACTCGTGACCTTTTCTACAAAAGGCCATATCAGATCCGGCCGGAGCGTTTCCTTATTAAAGCAGTCTTTGATGCGTTCCTCTTCAGTCATCATAAAATACTGCAGGGTCAATCTGGTATCAGGATTCTCGCCGTGAGCTCCCCATGTAGCATCGCAGTGATAGCCCTTGCCTCCGACAACAACATATGTCCAGCCGTGATAACCTGCCTCGCCGTCGCCTTCAAAAGGTGTTGCATCGACTCCGGCCTGAAGCAGCAGATATGAATATGCTCCGGCAAATTCGCAGCAGATGCCGTTCTTCTTGGTAAGACATGCATAATCACTGAAATCGTCTATTCCCTGGCCGTCCAACGGCTCATAATCGTATCTGAAGTTCTTGCACATATAATCATAAAGGCCCATAACCTTCTCGAATTCGGAGTAATCCGTGCGGATCGCTTCATTGAGCATCCTCTCGATCTCTTTCTCAAAGGCTGCCTGTCTTTCCAGGAACTTATCCTTATCCATCTTGTACTTTAATCTGCCGGTACCGTTCTCATAACCGTCACCTACTACGACCGAACAGGCCGCAGGGAAAAGGCTTCCAATAAACACTTCGTGTGTGCAGGCCTTGAAACATTCTTCATCAATGCACTCGAAAGAATCTTTGCCTTCACGCATTGCATCGCACATGTTATAGAACGATTCCCACCATTCATCCTTAAAGTACTCAGATATCAGGTTTGTATGCACATGCGGATTAAACTTAAAAGGCTCAGCTTCCTTTGTAGTCTCTGCCGCAGTTGTCGAAGCCTCAGTCTCTGTGCTTTCAGATACCGCCTCAGATGCTGTGGTGTCATTCGTATCGGTCTTTGCCGCACCGGCACTGCATCCCGTAAATAAAAATGTCAGCGCAAGAATGCCGCATAATATGTTTGTCTTTTTCATAGTTAACTCCTCATATCTCTTTACGAGATGGTCAGTTTAACAGCATGAAAAATCAAAACGGCATCATTTGTATTAAATTATGAGGAACCTCTTGCAGTATTCCACCTTCCAAACTGCGTCAGTCCTCTTTCTTCAGTTCTCCGTTGAGGTAGTGTCTTGCATACGCCAGATCGTAATCGGCGTCCAGTTCGTAATAGATCTTGATCGCTTTGTCATCAAGCGGGATCTTCACGTCAAGTTCAATACCACTCTTTCTGTCCTTGCCGGCATCGACTAGGATCTCGTTGTTCTCGCCCAAAGATGCGATCAGAGGATATCTTACGCGGATCTTTCCGCCGCTGAGCAGGCACATGCCGCCAAGGCTCTGCGCAGAACCCCAGGTCGTTGTAAGTCCCATCATCGTGACATTGGGGCATGCGGATATACGGTATGCCAGCATATCTCCGGAGCTTGCTGTGCCCGCATTTACAAGCACTACGACAGGAATGTCGCTGTATCTTCCGTCAGGCTCAATCGTCCATGACCAGTTCTCGCTCTTTCGGTATTCCTTTCCGTCATAGAAGCCGCCGTATGTGATCATCGTCTCTTTGGTGAAGAGAGCTACGAGCTCTTCATAGACGACATCGATACCGCCGTCATTGCCTCTTATGTCAATGATAAGCCTGTCCATTCCCTGCGCTTTCAGTCCCTCGATCCTTGAGATAAGGAGCTCTCTTAATTCCGGATATTCATCCATGAGTGCAGCTGAAATATCTTTGGAATCATCGAATGATTCCCACGGAATGCAAAGATATCCGCAATGCTCATCAAGCATCCTCGCCTGAGCAAACTCACTGCACCACTTGTCCGTCAAAGGCCATAAAGCAGCATCAAGCCTGTTAAGGTAGCTTCCTATGCTCTTAACGGTCACTTCCTTTTCAGTTCCGTTCTCAGCGATGAATCCGACCTTCACCGTATCGCCTCCCTGACCTGCCAGGAAGATAGGCTTTACGACGTCCTCGTTCTCAGCGATCGGATAAGCAACCATGTAGATTGAGAACTGAACGCATCTTGTCTTTGCAATTGCTTCATCGATCGGGACGCCATCCCAGGAAGTAATGGTGACGCCGTTCCTGATGCCTTTTGCATATGCGTCGGAATTCTCTTCGGTAAGGATCGTGACCGTCTTGCCGTCATCGGTTCTTATCATCGAGAAACCGTAATCGTTGCCCGCCATCTTTTCGCTGACTTTGGAAGCAAGCTCTTCGTCAGTGATATTTATCGAGAGATGGCCGTCATGGAACTCATAACAGAGCTTGGCAACGGCCTCTGCGAATGCTGCTTCATCCTTATTCTTCTGGGCCTGCTCAGCCATCGGGATATATTCTGCCCTTAAAGCTTCGAAATCGATCTCCTTGTAATCTCTTAACACGTAATTTGCTTCAAGCTCATCGATGAGCTTTGACATGGATTTCTTGTAGCCCTGATGCGAGAAGTTCCCGAAATGATATGAAGCGCCCAGTCCCAGCACATAGAACACCATCCACGCACCGATAAGTGCTGTCAGGATACCGTTGATGATGAGAGGCAGGACCCTCCTCTTTCCCTTGGAGATCCAAAGAGAGATCAGAAGATAGATGATCGCAGCGGCAAGTCCCGGACCGTATCTTAAGAATCCGATAAGCTGCGCTCCCTTAGTGAAGTTAATGAGATAAAAGACAGCAAAATTAATAAGCGGAACAGGAGCCAGGAATCTGAAGATTGCTTTCCTCTTCTTTTTTGCGAAGATCGCGAAAATAACCAGCACCAGGAACCAGCCAACGGTAAACGACATCATGTAATCAGTCGGTCCGTCGACCAGCTTTAACATCTCTGCGATCTCGCCTAATATATCGAGAAAGATCTCCATCCTTTGTCCTCCGCTTATGTCCAGAGTGTCGTTATGCACATCGGCGATGCGCCTTCACTTACCTCAAATCCGCAGTGCTTATAGAATTCGATTGCCGTGTCATATGCGATAACGCAGATGCGCATATAATCCTTATAGTAATCCTTTACCATTTCAACGAGTTCTTTGCCGATACCAGCTTTGTGATACTCCGGATCAACGAGAAGATAATGCACATATGCATTCATTATCCCGTCATCCATTGCAGCGATGAGCCCGACTAATTTATCGCCGTCCCATGCGGAATATACGGCCTTATAGTTTCTCATTGCCACAACTAGCTTGTCGGGGAAATGCCCCGATGACCAGTCCACAGAGAGGAATAACCTCTCGAGTTCACCACTCTCAAATTCATGCTGTTCGCTGTATTCAATATCCATTATCAAGTAAGCAACCTTTCATCAATATCATTCCAGTTAAATGAAGACTTAACGCCCTTCATGCATGCGATCGATGCCATGCCGTGAACGATGGACCATATCTTAATGAGATCGATCTCCTGTTCTTCAACAGTCTTCGCAAGCCCGTTCTCTTCAAGATGCAGAAGATACATTCTGCGCAACAAAAGGAACGGCGGATAGTCGCCCTTATATTCCCTGTTCATCTTAAGGTGCGCCGTTATATTCTGTTTGCCGAAGAGGAATATGAAGTAATCCGGATTCTTACTGAAGAACGTGACATAAGCCCTGCCCATCGCTATGATCGCGGCATCAGCAGTAGGCTTGCCTTCGACAGCCTCAATAAGCTTTTCCATAAACTTCTCGGTAACGTTATCCTTGATAGCTTCGATAAGCTCTTCCTTATCCTTGAAATGCGCATAGGGTGCCGCATGCGATACATCACATGCAGCCGCGACTTTTCTTAAGGACAGGTTCTCTTCACCGTTCTCATTGATGATCTTTATCCCGGCATCTATCAGAGCCTGCCTGAGATTGCCATGATGATAACTGTCAGCCATTTATCGTATTCTCCTTTATCTCTCTTAATGCTCTGCACGTATCCTTAGGATTCTCCCACAACGGACTGTGTGCGGCGCCTTGTATCTTATAAAAATGTTTCTGCGGCGCATTGATCAATTCACAATAATCACGCACCAGTTCCCAGGGGCAATTGTAATCGTACTCACCGCTTATGAAGAATGCAGGCACTTCAAGTTCAGTTATGGTCTTCCTGTAATCGAAGTTATGCAGTTCTTCCGCAAGCTTTGTCTTACGGTACATCTTCATGCCCTTAACGTATCCGATCTTCTCTTTGAGCGTGTAGCATTTAGCAGTTATAATCGGCCAGGTAATGCCTTCGAACTCGCTCTTGTCTTTGATAGTGCCGCCGCCCGCTTCATGAAGAAGATTAACGTATTCATACCAATCGTTGCACTTAATGTTACCACTGTCAAGATGAGTGACAACATTCTCGAGTTTAGCGAGATTCCTTTTGTCTCCCCTGCTCTCGAAAACGTCCTTCATGAAGTTATACATGACAGTATCGTTCTCTTCACTGTCGGTAACGCACTGCGCCATTCCGATGTAGGCATAATAATTCTCAGGATGCCTTTGCACTTCCATAAGTGCGATTTTCGATCCTCCAGAGAAACCCATGATGTAGATCTTATCCTTATTGAAGCGCTCCTTAAGATACTCCGTTACTGCCTCAGTATCATTAAGAAGATTTTCCAAAGTAATACTGTCTGCATCTGCATTGTTGTTATATGCAATGCCCATATACCTGTAATCCCAATAGACAACGGTAAAGTCGTCTTCGAGCTTCATATCCTTATACTTATCCGTGAACACATAGTCGTCAGTGCCGGGCCCGCTGGACACCAGGAGAAGTACAGGATTATCCTTATTCTTTCCGTTTATGAAGAAACCGTTCGGAGCACCGTTAATATCCATGACAAACTTCCCGGATATACTGTCAGACTCTTTGTATGTCCTGATCTTGCCGGGACTCATCAATGCCCATACCGCAAGTAATATCAGCGGCACCGCCAATATACATAATATGATTATAACCATCTTTCTTCTCACTATCCTGCTCCAATCTTGACACTGTCTACATTCAAAGATTATATCGGCTATCTTTACATTGTCAAGTTCAAACAAAAAGCAGCCGCGCTTATCGCGAGCAGCTGCTTTCTGCATCTATATCTTAGGGGTATGTGAGAGGGGGCTTATCCTATTGTCTTGCCGTCTTCAAGTCTGATCGTGCGTGTGCCGTATGAAGCGCACTTCTCGGAGTGTGTTACCTGAAGGATGGTAAGTCCTTTTTCCTTATTGAGCCTTGAGAACAGCTCCATGACTTCTTTCGAGGACTGGGCATCAAGGTTGCCTGTAGGCTCGTCCGCAAGAATGATCGCAGGGTTGCCGAGTACGGCTCTTGCGATGGCTACTCTCTGCTGCTGACCGCCTGATAATGTGTTAGGCATTGCCTTGCGCTTGTCAGAAAGTCCCGTGATCTCTAAGATCTCGTCGAGTGCACCTTTAAGTTCAGACTTCTTCTTGCCTGCCATTGTCAGCGGAAGGAGGATATTATCTGTGACGTTCAGATTCATTACGAGGTTATAGAACTGGAATACGAATCCCATGTTCTTGAGCCTTAAGTCGGAGAGCTCCTTATCCTTCAACGAACCGATGTCCTTTCCGCATACGGAGATGTTGCCTTCGAACTGTCTGTCGAGGCCGCCTACCAGATAGAGCAGTGTTGATTTACCTGAACCGGATGCGCCCATCAGGGATACGAATTCGCCCTGTTCGACGCTCATGTCTGCGCCCTTTAAGACCTGGTTTATGTTCTCGCCCTTACCGAATGACTTGCTTACATTTTTAACTTCAATGATCGTGCTCATTTTATTATCCTCCAAATTTTTACTCATACTTGATCTGCTCTGAGATCTTCATCTTCCTTAAGTTCCTGATCGGGAACAGGACTGTTCCTGTGAATACCACTGTCATCGCAATGAAGAACAGGAATACCGTCAACGGATTGATGTCGAAAGACATTGATATCGATTGTGTACTTGCCATAGCTTTCTCAATGACATTAATCATCAGCAGTCCGACTAACGTGCCTATGCCCGAAGCAGTAACGGAAGTAATAAGGACCTCCTTGAATAAGATGCCGGAAAGCTTGCCCTTGCCCATTGCTGTCGAGAGCATTACGGCACATTCTTTCTTACGGCCTTCAAAGCCTAAGAGCTGGTTCGAGATCATGCCGATCGCGGTCATGCCGAGTGCGACTATGATGACGGCTGCGATTACTGCAAGCTGCTGTGAGTTCTGCTGCTTCTGATTTGCTATGTATTCAGATATCGTCTCGACCTTAGAATAAGCTCCCTTTGCATAGGTCTCGAGCGCTGCTTTCGTTCCTTCCGGATCTGTTGTCTTTATGAGGATCCAGGCAGGACTTCCATAACAGAGCACCTTGTATTCATCTTCATTCATCAAGAAGGTATCCATTCCTGTGGACGCACTGACAGAAGTGATCTTAGCTACAGTGAATTTCCTGTCGATAGGAACTACACCCTCAGGATTAAATGTGAGCGTTATCGTATCGCCTTCTTTTATACCTTTACGGTTTGCATACTTCTTGTCTAATACGATCGTACCGGGTTCAACCTTATCAGGAAGATCGGAAAATCCGGTGAAATATCTGAATCCGTCATCGGGCATTGCAAAGAAATTGCCGATGGAGACCTTCTCATCGTTTAACTTATACTCCGTCATTGTCATATAGACCATTTCCGTATCTGTTACGTTATCCATATGATCGATAAATGAGTAGTAAGTATCCTTCTCGCTTGCGGTGAGGATAACATCACAATCGTACGGAATGTCGTTGATGTTATCGGACATAGCTCCGGAGACTGCATAGACGATGACACACATAGCTGCTGCCGTTGCACAGAGGACACCGCTTCCGACAGTGCTCTTACGTGAGATAGCTTCAACAGAAGCCAGTGCCATTGAAGGTCTGTCGAGCTTATCGGAGATCTTCCTGATCAAAGCAGTAATGAGCTTTAAGATCCTCGGGAAGAGAGCTGCAAGCGCTGCTACAGAAGTGAGCATGCAGAGGATCGCAAAAAGCATGTTCGTCCTTAAGAAGAATGTCACAACTGCAATTACAAGGCAGATTATACCGATGATCAATGATGACTTTGTAAATCTGTATGCAGTGTCTCTGTTGTCGAAGATGATGTCTCTGATTGATGTCTTCAATGCCTTGAGGATCGCTCTTAAAGGGATCAGGCATTCGATCAGGACAGAACCCAGTATTACGCCGATTACAAGCCCAACAGGGAACGGCGGGATCTCAAATTGAATTGAATTGCCGCTTGAGTCTGTGCCGATAAACATGAAGCTCAACAAAGGATTTCTTATGAGCGCATAAAGAAGTGTTGCAGGGATACTTCCCATAAGCGCATACAGGACATTCTCCAGGAGCAATATCCTTCCCGTTCTTGATGTGCTCATGCCGAGGCTTCGAAGCGTTCCGATATATGACATTCTCTCGCTTACGATCCTGTTGCAGATCGAAGCCGTTACGAAGATAACGAGCAGGAATGCGATCGCGAACAAGAGATAGAATATGCTCTTCATTTCACCTACGAGCGCCAGGTCAGACTCTGACAGATAAAGATCAGTGATGACTGCTGCAGGGTATCTGTCTTCGATCATATCCTTCGCTTCTTCGATCCCGGTGTTATCGTGAAGATCGATAAGGAGCATATCTGCAGACATATGTCCGCAGGATACGGTCTTGCTGGTATTGAGATTGATGATGCCTGTATACCCTGTAATAAGCGGATTCTTTGTATCGTCAGGAAGGATACCGCCTATGGTAAGCTCGAGTTCCTCATCTGCCCTGTCGTGTATGGTGATCTTATCGCCGACCTTATAACCATAGTCATCAGAGAACGCTTTGTTGATGAACATCTCGCCATCTTTAAGCTCGATGGGAGCTAAGAACTTCATATCGACAGCTTCATCAACATCAAGACCCATGATCCTCAAAGTATCTGTGGTGACATAGCAGTACTCGCCGTCGATCTTCTTGTAGAGCATCTCCGAATCGCCGACGATGGTCATTGTGTCTGCTTCAGGGAAACCGTCGGGAAGAGTTGACACATCGCTTCCGGATGAACTGACGATGAAGTCTGCTCTCGATACGCTTCCGTAAAACAGAGTTAAGATTCCGGTAATGCTCTCGCTTAAGTCAAAGCAAAGCAGCGCACAGAGGCTGCATACGAAGATCGCGAAAACGACCAGCAGCGTTCTAAGCGGCTTTCCGAATATATTTTTCAACGAATTTTTAAATACGATATTCATTTTCTATCCCCCATTAATACCATCTTGAGACACGTTCCTCAGGAGCGACGTACATTCCGTCGCCTTCCTTGACGTCATATGTCTCATAGAACTCATCGATGGATGCGAGGATGGCATTTACTCTTATATATGAAGGGCTGTGAACGTCATAAGCGATCTGATTGATTATCGCTTCATCTGAACGCATTTCACACCATATGGTCGCATAGCTCTCGAAAAGCCTGGTCCTGTTTTCCTTGGTCTTGCAAAGAGACGTAACGCACTCTATGCCGCCTAAGTCAGCGTAGTTCTCACCCAAGGTCTGCTCACCGTCTACATGGTAAACACCGAACACCGTGAACTTCTCTTCGAAATATTTAGCAGCCTTTTCATTACGCTCTTTCAAAGTATTCATGTCCTTCTCGGGAATCCAGGAAGGATCGTATTCACCTTTTGAATTAAAGACTATGCAGTTGCTGTCAAAAGCATGGCCTATCTCATGCGCGATTACAGATCCAAGGCCGCCGAGATTTGTGTAGTAATCAGCTTTTGCATCGAAGAAAGGTTTGTTGGTGATAGCAGCTGTGATCGTTATGTTGTTATAGCCGGGATCGTAGCATGCATTCATCATCTGCATCGGCATGCCCGGTTCTGTTCTTGATACCGGATCCTGATTATTGAATCTGTCGAGTTCTTTCCTGAGATTCAGCCTTGAATAATTAAGACTGAATTCATAGTAATCCTTGCCGTATACATTAACGTATTGAGCGTTGTCGTGACGCTTCAGGTCTTTGGCTGTGACATAGACGATGTTTTCGAGCTTTCTCAAAAGTTCCGCTCTTGTCTCTTCACTGAGCCATGAGGCATCCTTTATGATCTTTCTGTATCCGCCCTTGATGTCATCGCACATGCTTCTTAATGCAGCATCTGTCTCCGGTAAATAGTGGCGTTCAACATAGATAGGATCGGTTTCTCTATAGAAATTCTGAGAGATCTCATCTATTGCCTGATCGTGCATAGACTTATAGCTGACACTCACGTACTTTTCGAACTGGGTATAGTGGGGTGCTATATATCTCATGAATTTCTCATAGAGCATTCCCATTTCCCATGTCTTTAATGCACCCAGATTCTCCTCTACGAAGATATCATTAATGGCTTTCAGTTGTCCTTCGTCCGTTACACAGAATTTCTTAGCCAATGTCTTATTGATCCCGATACCGGTAAGGTATTTGTCCATATCTATATTGGACATAGTCTTTTTAAACTCATCGGAAGTCATGATCTTCTGGTATTTGAAAGTCATGCCGTCATCAACAACTTCCATGTTCGTAGCACCGTAAATGTCAAGGGCACGCTTGGCAAGACCATTGGCATACTCCTTGGCAGTCTCTTTGTCGTATCCTCTTGTTGCCAGGAGTGTCTGTCCGGTCTTGCTGATGTTGTTGATCGAGTACGTGTTATCTCTGATATCCTTAAAAGAAGTATTAAGGATCCCGGGCAGCTGGTCCATTACCACTACTCTCTCTTTGGGATTGAGAGGATTTACGCTCGGTTTGAGCTTAAAGAACCCGCCGGTACAATACTCTTTATAGATCCTTGCATCGACCTCCAGAAGTTCACTTACAGACTTTGCGTTATCAACAGCTTCAATAACTGCCATAAGGTCTGCAGGGATCGGTGTGTTATCGAAATCATAAGAATTGAAAGACTCATATGCATATTTGATCAGGTCTTCCTCAGATCCCTTGGCGTATCCTTTGCCTGCAGCACAGTCGTCAATGATCTTCTCTATCTGTTCATCGATAAGATCAGTCTTAAATGCGACTTCGACCGTATTCTCCCCATACTTGAACTCTGAAGTATCAAAGCGCTCCTGATTTATAAACCTGAAGTAGTCATCCTGGGCTCTTGCAGGTCCCAATTCTTTCACGGTAGTCTCAGCTGTACTTTCAGAAGGTACAGTCACTGCACCGCAGCCCGTAATCAGCGGTACAGTCATGGCAGTAGCCAGTACTACTGCTGCAACCTTTTTCATGTTCCTGTCTCCCCTTTATATTGATATTTGCATCATAATCTTACATAAGCAACCTTAACTCCCGATCATGCCAACCTTAACTTAACCTTAAACCGTTAAGAGCATGCGATCAGTCAGGAAATCCCGGTTAAACATCATAATTGTATGTCAGACATTTATCGTTTATATATTAAACTCTTAAATTATTCTTAAAATAAAGCTCTTCTATTCAAAAGCACATTTTCCGCGTGTTATAATTCGGGCAGCCGCACAGGCAATGGAATAAGGACGGGACAAGGAACAATGGCAAAGATCAAAAGAGACAAAAGATACCAGTTACCCAAGAACAGGATAATAGTACCGCTTATTTTGTATACGCTGGTCTTCATCCTCGCCTGCGCGATCATATCGCTGTCGGGCGACCTCATAGCGACTTATATTACTAAGCTCAAGGCGCTCAATGAAGTCGAGAACACTGCAAGATATGCCAGGCTCTATGATAAAGCAGCAGATGATGAGCTGGATATAGTTTTCGAGTCATTCGAAGCGTCCGGATACTCTGTCTTCGTATCAGACGACAGCCTGAATATCCTTAGAAAGAACGGTGAGATAACCGCCGTGCTCGAGAGGGATGAGCATGACGATGACGATAAAGAGCACAGAACTTTTTTCGAGCTCCTGCCGACAAGCGATATAAAATCCAATGATTTCGGTCTGTTCAGCGACACTTACGGTGAAGAACTGTCCGAGGATTTCTTCTTGCTGCCTGATAAGAACGATCCTTTTATTAATGTCGATGACACGCGCATCACGCCTAACATCGGAAACATCTTAAAGGGCGTTATCGAGAACACTATCAGCATGCATACGAAGTACGAATACTGGACTGCATACTACGTCAGGAACAGAGCTGAGATAATCGCGTTCAAGACCAATTTCTCATTCACGTACAGCGACCTCGCGTTCGGTATACTTTACGATGCCGTAAGCTATATCCTTACGGTTCTCATCTTCATACTCCTCGTCACAAATCTCATCAGGACGCACGCAAGCAACAGAAGGATGAGGAATCTTGTCTTAAGAGACAACATCACCGTAAACCGCAACTGGTTCTGGTTCGCCATGAAGAGCAAGGAGATCCTGAAGAAGAGAAAATCCGGCGTCAATTACGCTGTCGTAAGCCTTATATTTGTCAGATACCGCAACTACGTCCTCTGCCATTCTGTTGACCAGGGTGAGCAGACTCTGCGTCAGGTCTGGCAGAAGATCTGCAGCTTCCTCGAAAAGAACGAGATATGCTCTCACGGCACGATCAATAACTTCCAGCTTCTCTTGAAGGCAAACAGCGCGGAAGAAGCCAGAACAAAGCTCGAGCGCATCATAAAGAGCCTCGAAGAGATCAGCACGGAGCACGACTTCAAGTTCCAGGCAGGCGTTTACATGGTCCCTTCCAACGTCAAGAAAAACGCCGACATCGATCTTCTCTACAACAACGCATCAGCAGCGCGTCTGACATTGGAATCCACGGATGATTCCGGCATCGCTTTCTTTGATGACAAGCTCGTTGAAGATGAGAAGTGGATCGATCTTGTAACAGAACACCAGAAGGAGGCTCTCGAGAAGGAAGAATTCAAGGTCTATTACCAGCCCAAGTACGATCCACGCACCAACGAGCAGCTCGGCGCGGAAGCCCTTATCAGATGGGTCTCTGATGAGATGGGATTCGTGCCTCCGGGAAGGTTCATTCCTATTTTTGAGAACAGCGGCTTCATCACTGAGATCGACCATTATATGCTCGCCCATGTAGCAAGAGACCAGAAGACCTGGCTCGACGAAGGCAGAAAGTGCGTACCCGTTTCAGTAAACGTATCTCGCGCGCATTTTGCAGAGGTCAACCTCGCAGATCAGATCAAGGAAATAATCGACAAGGAAGGCGCACCTCACGAACTCATCGAGATCGAGCTTACCGAGAGTGCATTCTTCGACGACAAGAAGCTCATGCTCTCGACCATCACGAAGCTCAAGGACTACGGCTTCCTCGTATCCATGGACGACTTCGGTTCAGGCTACTCTTCACTTAACTCTCTTAAGGATATGCCTCTTAATATCTTAAAGCTCGATGCAGGCTTCTTCAGAGGCGAGAACGACAACGAGAGAGCCGAGATAGTCGTATCCGAGATCTTACACCTCGCAAAGAAGCTCAACATGACGACAGTCGCAGAAGGCGTTGACGAGCAGCACCAGGTTGATTTCCTCGCTGCAGAAGGCTGCAACATGATCCAGGGCTACTACTACTCCAAGCCGATGCCCAAGGAAGAATATGAGGCCAGGATGGGAATGCCTGCGCAGGTTGAAATAGCAGTGCCTGAGCAGGAAGAGACAGTTGTTCCTGATCAGGTTGAGGCAGTTGTTCCCACGAACGAAGAAAAGACAGTTGCTGAGCAGACTGAGGCAGACGTTCCTGCTGAGGAAGAAAAGACCGTTCCTGAGCAGACTGAGGCAGTCATCCCTGCAGATGAACAGCCGGAACAGAGCGTTGATGATCCCGCAGGACTGGAAAAAAACGGCGAAAATATATAAAATATTTTTACTTTTAACGGAATTAGGGGTAAACAACTATGAGAAGAACTTTAGCAACTGTCCTGACAGCGGCCTTTTTGCTGGCACTCGTTCCCGCAGTTACCGGCTGCAAGGTCACACCCAAGAAATGGTATGAGCCTACACTTCAGTATTACAGCGACGGGATCAAGAACGGCTTTGAGCAGGAGTACAGAAATCTGCCCGTACCTGATGATCTTAAGGACAAGAGCAAGAAGCAGGGTTATCTTCTGGTTGATCTGGACAAAGACGGCGTTGACGAGCTCTTGATCGGTCTTATCGACGACGGCCCCAGCACAAAATTCACCAATGTCATCGTATTCCACAGTGACCTTGGTCCTTATAGCCTCCTCACAGGCAGCGTCAACGGCTACATCTCTCTTTGCTATGATAATGTCATCGTGATGGGTAACGGCACTTCCGCCCATGATCAGATCACCTACATGAGATGGAATCATAAGTCCAACGCCTTCGATGTAATAGACGGCGAAGGTAAATTCTTACCCACGAAATGGGAGCTTACACCTTTCAATTAATCTTACGGCTGTAATAATATTTTATGCCGCTGTGATCTTTTCGAGGATCACAGTGACATCAGTATTGCCCTGCAGGGTGCGCCGTCGGAGCCTCCGAGATTGATCGGTGCCGAATTAAGCAGATAGACGCCGTCATCAACCTCAGCGAGCCTGATGCCTTCCAGGAGCACGATCTCTGCACCGAGCATAATGAGATGCACTTCCATAGGCGCTTCCAGAGGCCCTACAGTCTGTGATTCGTTTCCGAACAGTTTTATTCCGTTATCAGCAAAAACCTGTGCAGCTTCCTCAGTCATGGTCGCATCACCCTTAACGAGGATCCTGTTATAGCAGTCAGTATCTCCTGCTGCGGCTTTTGCCTTGTCAATTATCTTTTTCGCATCTTCTGCAGTAATGTCACCTTCGTGAGAAGCGACATAGCAGTATCCTACGAACTTATCGATATCGACCTGGTCGATCGTCCTGCCTTCATTAATGAAATGGAAAGGCGCATCGACATGGGTTCCGTTATGGGCGCACATGTTAATGGCAGTCAGATTGCACATCTTGCCTTCGCTGATGCTCAGCATGACCTGCCTCTCGGGAGACGGATCTCCGGGATAGACAGCGCAGCCGAATACTTCCTGTGAGATATCGTAGATCTTCATGTTCGTCTCCTCCGTTTTGCATTTTGGCCTTGTAACAATGTTACAGCCCTTTATTTATAAGGCCTTTGCCTGCTTGTCCTTTGAAGCTTAAGACAGTTGTTACTGCCAGATCAGGATCAAAACAAGCAGTATGATCGTTGCTGCAAGAGAGGCAATGGCAAAGACCAAAGGCCCCTCAATACGTCTTTTGATACTGCCCATAATGTGTGACGGATCTTCAGGATTGATCCTGATGAGCTGGCCCGAACCTACGCGGATCTTGCCGTCTTTGCCGCTGTCCATGACATCGTAGTATGCCTGATACTTGCTTCCACCATAATAATACTCGAAAACCGGTGAATTGAGAGCAGTATACGTCGGGATTTCATCGCCGGAACTATTTGACACATAAGTCCTGACATAACCGATGCATGTTGCCAGAACTTCTTCCGTATAGACGCTTTTCGGAGCCCTGACATAGCCAATCAGCTTAACCGTCATGACCAGAAAAAGTACAAATGCGATCTCGCAGAATACAGTCATGACGAACTTCCCGATATCATCCCTCGGGAACAGGAACTTGATTGCAAGAAGACCGAACGCTCCGAGAACGTCTATGATGCCTTCTATGCGCTGGCAGAGGACGCTCTCTGCAAAGACCTTAGAACCCTGAAGCTGCGCACCAACTATTGAGAATATGCCCATCACAAGCATTAGAGCGCCCATTATCCACGGAATATTCTCGTATTTCTTTACCGGAAGGCAAAGGATCGTACCGAAAATGCCGCCGAATACCGCTATACCGACAATTATGCTAAATACCTTCATCAGAGGACTCTGCTCATCGCCTTCAGACTTGACCATGTTCCTGATCCAGGCGCCGGGGTTATCAAGGCACATCTGCTGATATGCCTTAAAGCTCGCGAAAGAGGCCTCATTTTCCTGATCGCCGGGGATCATCTGAGTGCTGAAATAAAACTGTTTATCTTCAGGATCGAATCTCATGATTCATTCTCCCTTCCTACTATCTCCTCAAAAAATTATAACATCTTTTGATTAAATTGAGAAAATGAATCCCGCGAGAGGCGACATGACGATCATGATGCACGAGAAGCAGAACGCGTTGACCGACATGAGCGTAGCCCTCTGCTCAGCAGGGACCATCTCATTCAGGGCAACATCGGATCTGATCTGGATCAGGTCATCGGCGAAGGCCGTTAAAAAGCCTCCGATGGTCATCAGATACCATACGCCCGTAAACTCGCTCACGAGCCCTATGAGCGCAAGCGAAATGCAGAATATAAACAATTTGGGCAGCGTCGCCTTCTTCATCTTAGGCGCAGCGAGAGCGCCCAGGATGCCGCCTAATGACATAATGAAGAGGAGCGGTCCCAAAGTCCAATCCGGAATTCCCGTCATCGGGAGCTTGGCCTGAAGGAAGAACAGCAGCAGCACGTCGATGCCGCCTACCAAAGCATTCCTGAATATGAGGCCTGCCACTTTCTTGTTGCCTTTAAGGAATTCCAGGCTGCCCTTATAAACGTCTGTGATGCGCTTGCTTAAAGTGTCACCGGATTTCTTCAGAATGACCTTGTTTTCGCGCAGGAAAAGAAGACAGATCATGTTAACGGCCGATATGCCGATCGACAAGATCTGTGCATTCCTGTTGCCCATGATAACTGCCACGCCGGCAAAGAGAGTCGCGAGGCCGTTCGATATCCTGTAGATCATTGTCTGGTTCGATATGTACTTGTCGTACCTGCTCTCCTGCCCTTCTTCCTTCAGGGAATCGTAAGCGATCGCGCTGTCGCTTCCTGAGATGAAGTTATATGAGAGCGCCGCGAATCCGACTGATATGCAGACAGCCGCAAACCCCGGCACAAAGCCTCTTATGAGCGCCGAGCACATCGTCATGACGCAGCTGAGAAGCAGGCTTTTTTTGCGCCCGAAGACATCTGCGAACATGCCCGACGGGATCTCAGCCATAAGGCTCACGATATGGAACACGGTCTCTGCAAATCCGACCTGGATAAGCGAATAACCGTCTGATACGAGCAGGAGGACCCAGGCGGCGCCGGCGATCGAACTGTTGAACAGAAAGTTGGATATATAAAGCAGTCCGAGCTGCTTTCTGATATTAAGTTTTGTTTCTGACATATATAAAAAAACTCCTTTTATTCTTCGTTAGAACAAAGGAGAAGCCATCGATTTATCGGTTGAAATTAGGTGTTATTTCCTATAAACAGGCAGACTTCTCCCATAGGACACCTTTACGGAACCGAACATAAGATGAATGTTGGGTGTTATCCAATGCATATGAGATCTGCCTTTCTGTAAGATTTTTATCAGGTGAACTATAACACAACAGTTTTTGGCTGGCAATAGAGCCTGTCTGCCCCTCGCGCTATCGCAAACTATGTTTTACCTTGCGCTATCGCAAACGGCGAAAAAAACATCATTTGCGACAGAAAAACGGGTATTTTCTATCGCAAAGCCTCAAAAAAATGGCATTTGCGACAGTCAGCAGTAAAAATTACCAGCTCGTCTCGGAATGTTCTGCAAGAACAGATCCTTCGTAGCGGAACTTCATGGTAAAAAAGCCGGATTCTTTCATGGAGCCGAACAGGTAGTCGAACATGATCTTATCGCCTTCCCAGACCGGGAGATCCTTAATGCCGGCCAAGGGCACCCAGCAAAGCTCGCCTTCATCGCAAGAACGCTCAGGGAGCTCGAATGAGGAAGGAACCGAAGCCGTGAAGACATGCATGTATTCAGTCGGGTATTCTGATGAGATAAAAGTGATGAGTCCCCTGTAGGAGAAGTTTTCGAGCTCGCCGGAAGATATGGAAGCTTCTTCTGAAAGCTCGCGCAGGACGCACTCTTCGGCTGTCTCGTCAGATTCGAAATGACCGCCTATACCCAGATATTTATCAAGGTTCATGTCGCCTTTTCTGGTCTTGCGGATAAAGAGGCAGTCATTGCCCCTTGTGATGTAGATCAATGTTGTGAGATTTTCCACGCGCATGGCAGAATTATATATTAATATTCTGCTTTAGTCTCGCCGTAATCGATGGAATATTCGCCCTCAGCGAGCGCGATATTGAAGTTGACGCGGTAGATGATGTAGGAAGATACGTCGATCTTGAATGCTTCGCAAAGTGCGCACCACTTGTCGGCAAGGTTAACGATAATGCTCTCGCGGTGCATGGGCGGGAAAGGCGTAACGGGGAACATGTGCTTGGAGATGATGTCTCTCTCAAGATCGTTCAGACCGAAGTCCCTCTCGGCATTCCTCATTGCAGTACCGGGATGTGTGAAGCCGTGAACTCTTCTTCCGGGCACGGTCTTGTCGTGCCAGTCGTAAAGGAAATAATCGTGAAGGAGCGCGCCTCTGACAAGGCTGTCCTTATCGATATTGATCTTAAGAGTTCTCTCAAGGAAATGAGCCATAAGGAGACTGAACTTTGCAACTGACAGGCAGTGCTCGAAAACAGTAGTCTCGCCGTGCTGTACGAATGTCTTGAGGACCTGGGCTTCAGGACTTAAGATGATGTCCTTGCCGCGGGTCAGTAATTCCTTCGCAAGTTTATATTCCGTTATGCGTTTAGCAAAATGTAAAGCCAATTTAATCCCCTTGTGCTTTGATATTATCAAAGTCGGTTTTTCACACCTTGATAAGTATACCGCAAGAAGTCTGTTTTTACCCTATAGAATTCGTAACATTTTTATGTCGGATTGCATAGAAAAGTGAGGCAATATGCGAGCACCCTAAAATCCTTTTGCGAGGCTAAAAAACAAGTCAACTTTCAGCTTTGATTTTGCGGACATTTTGCTGTCTAAAAAGCTGACTTTCTCGAAAAGTCAACATTTTGGACATGTTTTTGGCCACATATTCAAAGCTGAAAAACGACTGAGCTGAAACGGCCGCGCTGAAACCGGAGGAAACTCACTTAAAGTACGATTTCTTAACCTTCAGGTTCCACCAGATCTTCCAGGTGTCCGTGAACATCTTCCAGACGTCGCCCATCTTGATCCTGCCGAAGGACTGTCCTCTCGTGAAATTGAGTTCAACGGGCATCTCGATGAGCTTGGCCTTCTTTTTCGAAGCCAAGGCAAGAAGCTCGATATCGAATGCATAACCGTCGATCTTCCTTAAGGGCGCGATTTCCCTTATTATGGAGCCTCTGTAGAGCTTAAGTCCGGTCTGGGTATCGTGGCACTTGAGGCCGAATAAGACCTTGAGCATTATGTAGTAGCAAAGGGAGAATACTTTGCGCGCGAAAGGATATTCGAGCTTGGAATCCTTATGCATCTTTGAGCCGATGACGATATCGGCGCCCGAAGCATTCATCTCCTCAAAGTACATCTTGATGAAATCCGGTGAGAGATCCAAGTCAGCATCAATAAAGCCGACTATGTCGCCCTTGCTGTTTACGGCGCCCCATGAGACGGCACCGCCCTTGCCGCGGTTTACCTCATAACCGAAGTCCTTGATGTTGGGATTGTCTCGTGCAGCGCGCGCTGCTTCCGCGCCGGTATTATCCTTGCTGCCGTCATTGACCGCGATGATCTCATAGTCCGACGTAAACGCCTTAAGCGCCTTGTCGATTGTCATGAGGTTATCGTAGATGTGTTCGCCTTCGTTATAGGCAGGCACGACGATGCTGAGCATAGTTATCCTTTGGTTTCAAGATTTTCGCGGTATTTTACCATATCAGAAGCGGCCGCCGCCACCGCCGGAGAAGCCTCCGCCTCCGCCACCGGAGAATCCGCCGCCACCGCCGGAGAAACCTCCGCCGGAGTATCCGCCGCCACTTGAGGACGACTCGTGGTGGATTACCTTCTTCCTCAGGAAAGCATCGTTCTTAGCGACGATATTGCTTCCGGGAATGGAATATGTGCCAATTGCAGGAAGCTTGTCGAGTCTTCTCTTGGGTGTTGCAATACCCAATGAGAGGAAAGACATGCCGATAGGGATAATGATCGTAAAGAATACGATAGCAGCATAGCTCTGATACGAATACTCGTTCAGATCATTCGTGATGTTCTCTACTGCTTCACCGTAACGTGCGTCGCCGAGCAGGCTCAGATATCTTCTGAAAAGTGACATGCACTCATCGTCGGATACTGCGAAATGTGCCGTTCCGTATGTGTAGAGCCAGAAGAATCTTCCGCCCTGATAATCCAGTGTAACGTCGATGAGGATGCAGACGCCGGAATTGTTCTGAAGAGGTACTGTCTTAACACTCTTCATGTAGTAGTCTTCGGCAAATCTCTTCTCATCTTCGTCAGAATCGGAATACTTGCTGCCCTTGTCTCTTGTAGTGACGATTACTACGTTGATGTCCTTTTCCTTTGAGAGCTTCTTAGCAGCTTCTTCGATGTTGTCCATCTCTTCGCTCGTGAAAAGATCAGCGTTATCTACGACTTTGACGGTCTTCTTGGGTGACAGGTTCATGAAGATGTAGAAAACAACGCTCGCAATGATTATGCAGATAAGAGCGATGCCGACACCGATCGATGCACCGTTAAGTTCTGATAAGACAGAGAGCTTGGGGCCCTTGCCCTGATCCTGATTCAGTTCGTTAAATTCAACGTTGTCGCTCATCCCCAGAACCCCCTCATGATAATGCCGAGAACAAATCTTGTTATGACGGCCAAAATACCAAGGACGATAAAGAAGAACATCATCTTCTTAACAGGGCTTACCGGAAGCTGTCCGGCAACTTCGCCTGTCTGTCCGTTCATAGCGAAATAGTAATACTTGTTGCGGTACTTGTAGGACATGAACCAAACAGGGAGAAGCGCATAATTTGCTTCCATCGAATCGATCCTGCTTAAGTTCTGCTTGATGTTGAATCTGTCGTAAGCGCCCCTCAAAGAACCTTTGAGAGCCTTGTCGATACCGTCCATGCCGCGCTTTGTTGCACGTGCGGCAAGGTCCTGCGGTGACTGGTCATACCTGTCAGCGTAGAATCCCGGAAGATATCTGTAATCGTAAGGAATGAGTGCATTGAAGTCGAAAGGCTCGATAGCTTCCATAAGAGCATCGTCGATCCTCGTCTCGCCGTCAAGCGGAACATGTTCCCAGGACAGTTCGGCATTTCTGTCAAACTGGAATGTCTCTATGATCTCATCGTCGCCGCTGTATCTGATCTTATCGCCGGTGCCGTGGGCATCGATCGTAGCCTTGATATTGAAGAGCCAGAACGGTACATAAAGACCTGTCATCTTTGAGGCATTCTTCTTGGAAACGAATCCGAAGGGTGTCCACTTACCCTTGCCAGCCCACTTGATGAAAGCTTCTTCGGCTGACTTTCTGGAATATTTGAAAGGGATCATGTACTGGGGCTGGAACTGCTCCGTAAGTCTCTTTCCGACAAGTGCAGGAGATCCGCAGAATGCGCAGAACGTTGCAGCTGTATGAGCGTCTGTTACGATCTTCGCGCCGCATGCGTTGCATACGAATTCAGTCTGCTCGGGCTGGGCCTGTGCCTGCTGCTGTTCAGCCTGAGGCTGCTCCTGCGCTGTCTGAGCCGCCTGCGCCTGCTCATATTCTTTGGCAGGATCAGTCGGTTCGGCAGGCTTGGCTTCAAGCTCGCCTACTGTAATGGTATTTAATTCAGCGGGGTCAAAAGATGCTCCGCAGCTGGGACACTCAAGCTTCTGAGTATCGGCATTAAGTGTGAGATTCGATCCGCAGTTCGGACATTTAATTGTATCTGCCATGCTACTATCCCTCCTGAATTTTTAGTATACCATATTTCAGTTATCTGCTTCCAAAAGAGCTTTCCTTGTCTTTGCGTGGCTCTTGATCGAATGAGGATAATCGGTCTCCTTAAATTCCACTCCCTTGCGCTCACAGATGATCTTTACAAAGGATTCCGCGAGTCTGGGATTCTTAAGGAGCACAGGTCCTATGAGGCTTATTCCGAGAAGGTTGTTCTTCCTTACGCCGTCCTTTTTGAGCGGAACATTTCCGATCACCTTTATTGCTTCAAATTCAAGCCCGTCTGTGGCGTCCGGAACGCCTGCCCTGTTTACGAATCCGACATAGCGGTGGCCTGTGGCATTGTCCTTGAGGATGACATCGCCCGTGTAACGCTTTTCGAGCTGTTCCTTAAAGGTGAAGCCAAAGATTCCTAAACCTTCCACAAAGCTTCCGTCAGCAGCAGTTATTCCCTTGCCCAGGATATCGTAGCTGTTGCCCGTAAAGAGCATCGGAACGCCGTCTTCAACAGCCTTTACGAGCTCTGCTTTAAACTTCGCAAGATGCTCTGCAGCAAGGTTCCTGTTGGACTCAAAACCCGAGCCCATGTAAACCAGATCGGCATCTTCAAAGCTTATCTTCTCATCAGTGATCGTGGCCTTATCTATCTTTACGTCAAAGCCCTGATCCTTAAGTCTCCTCTCAAGGATCCTGACGTTGCCGTTGTCACCGTAAAGGCTCATGAAATCCGGATACAAGTAAAGGATATTCACTGTCATGCGAGTTCCCTCCTTGTAACTATCGATAAGATCTTCTCTTTGTCGGAGAAGCATGTGATCACGTATAAGAATGAATCGAGATTGTGAGAGCAGTAATCAGCAGCATCGTTCACAAATTCGAACATCTCTGTCTTGTCTTCATCGATGCCTGCAAGCTCGAATCTTACAGCCAGATCGTCGCAGTACTGTCCTGCAAGGATTATCTTGTCGATATTTGTCTGCTTGAGCTTCTCGAAATTGATATCCCAGAGCCAGCTCGAATCAGACGTATAGTACTTGCGGCTGATCGCATCAACGATGAACATGACGCTCTTCCTTCTGTTATCCGACACAACGACGTCGATCGAGCGGTCGTAGGAGACCGAGTTCTCGTGCTTTGAAAGGAGCAGTCTGCCGTCGAGCTTGCCCAAAGTAAAATCAGAGATTCGTCCGGATCTTAAGATATATCCTCCGAGCGATTCGGCAGCCTTCTCAGGAGCGATGCCGGCCGTTACGGCAGCGGTAAATGCCGCAAGGATGTTGTAGCAGTGGTAGATCCCGGTAAAGAAAACAGGGATCTCATATTTGCCGTCTATCGTGATCGACGCCTTGCCGCCCTCTTCCTTCGTGGAAGTCAGGGTGTGGTCCGTATCGTGTCTTGCAAAGCCGCAGGACGTGCATCTGAACTTGCCGATGTGATTGTAATGGTAGTACTCGTAAACCATCGGTTTCTTGCAGACAGGGCAGTATTTGCCGTCGTCGTAGATGCCTTCGTTGACAGGCTTATCTGTCGGGAGCTTATCGGCACCGAAATAGATCGTGCCCTCCCTGTCCTTGCCGAAGCTCGAAACGAGCGGATCGTCAGCATTAAGGATCAGGGTCATGTCATCGTAGACAGCCTGTGAGATTATGCTCTTAATGAATTCCGGATGGCCGTTCCTGGTCATCTGGTCCCTGTAAAGGTTATTGATAACAAAATACTTCGGATGGAAATACTTGAATATATATCTTGAATATCTCTCGTCAGCTTCCAGAAGGACTACGTCGCTCTTAACTCTGCCTGACATCGTGGAATCACCGGCAAGGAAAGTAACGACACCTTCGATCTGATTGGAGCCTTCTTTGTTATAAGCAACCTTAAGTCCGTTGCTCTTCAGTACATGGGCGATCATCTCGACCGTGGAAGTCTTGCCGTTAGAACCCGTAACTGCGATCGAGAGCTCAGGAAGCTCTAACTTCGATAGTATATCCGGGCAGATCTTCAGGGCATACTTGCCGGGCAGGCTCGAGCCGCGTCCGAAAAGCTTCGCGAGGCGCCTTACGATCTTGCAAACAAGGATTGCTGTAAACACTCTTATCTTCATAGCGTTGCAATTATATCACGCGAACGGCCGTCTTTTAATATATTTATTAAAGAGCCTCAAAATCACCCTTCATTTTCATGAGATCGCCTGCCTTGATGGTGCAGGTGTGCCGGGCAATATTTTTCGAACACATTTGAATAAAAGTGTTTACATTCTGAAAATGTGGTATATAATTTCGGCATGACTAATTTTGCATTTACATGGCGTGACTTTTCATTTTTTGCCTTTACGAATAGGGGTAATTAGTTCACTGCATGTAAATATATAACTTGATTTACGTAGATTATAGGGCCCCGCAGTGAACAAGACTGTGGGGCTTTTAATTTGACGGAGGACAGAACAATGACACAGAAACAGGCCGGAAAAAGAATCGAAGAGATCGATCAGCAGATCAAGGAGCTTTTCGCAGAGCGTCTCGAAGCAAGCAAGATGGCAAATGAGACCTTAAGCAAATCCGAGATCGCGTTAAAGAGCAGACGGTACGAGCGCAGCTACCTTTCAGGGCTCGAGAGCTCGAACCAGCTTATCGACAACTACGAGCGCGTGCTCTTCACCACAATGTTCAACTTAAGCCACTCATACCGCAACATGGAGTACGGCACAAGGACTGAACTCGCAGATCAGATCCACAAAGCGCTGGAGACTACTCCTAACGAATTCCCGAAGTCACCCATGGTCGCATGCCAGGGCATTGAAGGCGCTTACTCACAGATAGCCACAGACAAGATCTTCCGTCACGCAAACATCATGTATTTCAGAACCTTCGACGGCGTATTCCAGGCAGTCGAATCCGGACTTTGCAAGTTCGGCATCCTCCCCATCGAGAACAGTTCATTCGGTTCCGTCACACAGGTCTATGACCTCATGGTCGGCCACAAATTCCATATCGTCAGAGACTATAAGCTCAGGATCAGCCACAAGCTCCTCGCAAATCACGGTGCAAGATTCGAGGACATCCGCGAAGTCTACTCCCACAACCAGGCTATCGGCCAGTGCAGCAAGTTCTTAAAGGAACATCCGGACATCAAGGTAAACATCGTTGAGAACACCGCAGTTGCCGCAAAGAGCGTTGCTGATTCAGGAAGAAAGGACGTCGCGGCGATTTCTTCCGCTGACTGCCAGCAGCTCTACGGCTTGGAATCCATAAGAGATGACATCCAGAACACAGACAACAACTACACGAGATTCATCTGCATCACCAAAGAGCTCATGATCTTCCCCGGCGCATCCAAGACATCCGTCATGCTCGCTCTGGGCCACACGCCCGGCGCGCTTGCAGATACTCTCGCGAAATTCTCTTCCCTGGGACTTAACCTCACGAAGATCGAATCGCGTCCCATCCCGGGCAAGGATTTCGAGTTCATGTTCTATCTTGATTTCGAAGCATCCGCATATTCGGAGGAAGTCATCTCTTTGCTTTGCGAGCTCGACGCCGAGCCCACCGAATTCGCTTATCTCGGAACATATATCTGATAACACGGCTTCGAAAAACAAAGCTGCTTATGACGGTGTCTTGCAAGGCACCGTCTTTATTTGCATTTCTTTCCCGCTGCCGGCGGCTTGTTGTATCTAATGTTGCGTGGCGTTCCTTACGGAAACGCTTGTTGCCTCAAATGTTGCTCTTTCTGTCCGCCTAGAAGGCATCAAATAAGGCAACATTGGCAATGTTGCTCTAAATGTTGCTCTTTCTGTCCGCTTAGAAGGCAACAAATCCTTATCTTAAGTGCTGCCACGGAAACCCACACTCCCATACCGCACAAAAAAGACGGCGCCACAATAAAGTGACGCCGCCTGTGATCAGCTTATTGTTCCCTTAACGGATCAGTTATATGCCGCTATTGCTACACCGATAACTCCGAGAAACATAAACAGCATGTACACTAACCAGAATGCCCAATAGATTGTAAATCCGATTCCGCCATACTTTCCTGCTCTGCTCAGGGCTGAGCTTACCTTGATCTTGCCAGTGTGTGCACCGCCCCTTGCGAGGTAATCGAGGAGCTCTGTTCTGTTATTCGATGCCAGGACGATAGCAATGATGCTTCCGACAGGCAGGGCGCAGATAGCGCATGATACGATGGCCTTTGTCAGGAAATCCTTGGACTTTGCCTCGTATTCCGGATCGATGGGCTGCTGGGCCTGTACGGGCTGGTACTGATAAACCTGTTGAGCCTGCTGATACTGAGGCTCCTGATACTGATTGTTTTCCATATTTAACTCCTTTATTCCGTAGAAGTTGTTCGTACAACAATCAGATTATATCAGAAACTTCCTTTCTCTGCTGTGACAACTGGTACTTATCGAAGAGCTTGACGTACATAAGCGGTACGGCGCCTACTATCGCTGCGCTTGCCTGGATGCCGTTGGGGATCACTGAACCTAATGCTGCCTCAACGCCATACATAAACGGCAGTGATTCGAATGCGAAGTAACCCGCGATCATGATGAGTTCTGTTACGAGCGATACTGAGAGCTTCCTTACCAGATGTGTCTTTCCCTCTGCGTTGCGCTTAAGGAGAATACCTGCGACGAGTCCCATAACGCCTTTGATGATGAATGTTGCCACTGCATACTGCGGATAGCCTGCGAGAAGATCTGCAAGTGTAGATCCGATCGCTGCCGGGAAGAATGCCAGAGGGCCTAAGATATATGAACTTACGAGTATCACGAGGTCACCTAAGTTTATGTGTCCGATCGCTGTCGGGATGTGAAGTTCCGTGCCGATGAATACCAGTGCTGCAAGAACGCCTGCGTATGCCACCTTCTTCAGATTGTTTCTGTTGTTGTTTTCTTTACTGCTCATTCTCATGTCCTTTCTTATCAAAAACGGGAGCTCATTTAAGAACTCCCGCAGATAACCTGATTTAATTTTTTATCAAGCCGGCATACAACAGATGCCTGTCATTCGCGGGAGAGTGACTTCAAAGCAACACTTATGATGCATCGTAGTTGTAGTAATGCTTTGCATATCAGAAATCTCCTTTCGCTTGATTTGCGAAGAATTTATCATTAATTACCTACTATGTCAATAGGTTTATTATAAAAGATATTTATAGCTTGTAATAGCTTTCTTTTTACTGTCCTTCGGGATAGATGACAGGAAGTGTCGGAAGCTCTGTAGATACTGTCTGTTCAGGGATCTCTGATACGGGAATGATCTTTCCTTCGGGTGTCAAAGATATCGGAGTGCCGAGTCCTGCCTTGACTGCTGCAGCATAGTCTTTTACTGATTCTATCTTCTTCTCGAAAAGCATTCCGCCCATGCTCTTATCGTTATAGTAATGGATATCGGAGCCTGCTGTCATGGGAAGCCCTAACTTCGTGCAGTACTCATAGCCTAACGCATTCATGTTAGCGCTGTTTGCGGCATTATAGACTTCGACGCCGTCGCAGGCTGTGGGTGCGAGCTTGATGTCTTCGAGATAGTCTCTTTCCCTGTAGGGGTGTGCCTGGATCATGATGCCGCCTGCCTTATGAACGGCCTCAAGAAGCTCATGCCTTGTCATGTCCATAATGCATTCGTTATCGAGGAGCCACTGCTTATCGATTCCGTAGAGAAGATATTCGTCCTTCCAGAAATTGAATTCGACGCCGAACATGACATTGAAATCCTTGCCCTCAGCGGCCTTCAATGCGCGCTCGTAACCGGAGCAGTAGATCTCGACTCTCTCCTTCCACGGGAGGTCTTCAGGAACGCATGTGTTGCCGTTGAAGAAATGATCCGTTACGACCATTCCGGCATAACCCTTCGCCATCATGTAAGGAATGTAATCTTCACCGTGCACTTTGCCGCATGCACTTGCCTCGCATGTATGAAGATGCGTCTCGTATAAAAAGCCCATTATGATACCTGATTTCTAATCTGAATTTTTCCTGCAAAATGCTAACACTCGCGGGCAGTCAAATCAAGTTTAAGGATGCGGCATATCACATAAGGTTCAGTTATTTTCTTTATCCTTAAATACTCTGGATCCTGTAGCGCCCTTCTGGCCCTGGTATTTGCCGTTGTAGGGATTCAAAGCATAGTCATCCATCTTCGCGAAAACCAGCTGGCCGACTCTTCTTCCCGCCTTAAGTTCGATCGCGCATCTGTTGGCGTTATAAAGCTCCAATGTGATCTCGCCCTTGAAGCCAGGATCGACCCATCCGGCGTTCTGGATAAAAAGACCCATTCTGCCCAAAGAGCTTCTGCCTTCAACAAATGCAGTAAGGTTATTGGGAAGCTCGAAATATTCCATCGTCGTAGCGAGCACGAACTGGCCCGGCATGATGAGGAATGTATCAGTTGTTATCGTCTTATACTTGATCTCGTTCTCCAATGTGATGACGCTTGAAGGTGTGTCGTCAACAACTGAGAAAGTAGTTCCCAGGCGGATATCAACGCTCGCGGGCTGGATCTGCTCAGGTGTAACAGGCTCTATAGTAAGAGTCTTTTCCTCGAGCATTTTAAGAATAGTCTTGTCAGAAAGAATCATGATATTTATCCCCTTTGAATGTAGTCGTATTTCAGATTATAACCAAAGGAGGCCGATTCTTTTATGACATTTATCCTCTCTCATTCAAATATGTCGTCGCCCTGTTGTTGATCAGTGTTGTAACTTCATCGAAAGACTTCTGGCCGGCAAAATAAGCAGGCATTTCTTCGTAAATGATTATCGAGATAGCGGGATCCGTATAAGATATATATGAACAGGAATCCACGATCTTCTTGTAGTTTTCTATCACAGAAGCATCTACTTCCTCTGTATCCTCAACTTCGTATCCGCCTTTTCTCTGACTTTCCTTTATTGCTCTTATCTGATCGTTTTTTCTGTCGATTATGTTTTTTGAAGAAGCCTCATACGCGGAGAGATTTACAGGTGTCGCATAATCCTCTCCGGCATACATAAGCTGGATCTCGTCTGACAGCAGGATCTTCACAAAATCAGCCAGTGCATCTTTCGCTCTTGTTTTCGAGGAAATGGCAAAAGATGATCCGATTACAAGTCTGGGACCGCGTGCATCAGGTGTGGGATATCCGAGAATTGTGAGGTTATTTACATCCTGTTCGTAATACATTTCCACAAAAAGCCTTAACGATACACTGTCTGCCCTTCCGCCGTTGATCTGATAATTGAATTGGTTATCCTGATTCACATTGTTTTTCGAAGTCTCGAAAACATTATCTTTTACGTAATCTGCAAGAGCCTTGGTATCTTCGCCGCCAAAGTCAAAATTCTTTCCGCTTATGTGGTCTTTATAGACAGGAGCAAAACAGTCTATAAACATATCTATCTGCTTGTTGCCAAGAGGATTTTTGCCGTTGCAGGTAACATCCACGAAATCTTTATACTGATCGTATGTAAAGCCGCTCTGTCCGCTTTGAACATTCTTCTTATTGGTTACGATCCCGTATGTAAAGAATGAGAGCGGTATCTGATAAAGCTTTCCGTCAGTCTTGGATAAGCTGATGACATTTTCAAACAGACCGGATGTATCCACGACCTGACTCATATCAAGAAGATAATCATCATTATTCAGTCCCGTAATTCCGGAAGAATCGAGAATGATATCAGGGCCGTCACCGGTCATCAGATCCATCATTAACTGATTCCTGTTTCTGGATTCGATATCAAGCCCGGCCGCATCATACCCTTCAAACAGTTCCATCTCGCCGTTGTAATACTTCTCTGTAAGAGAATACTTTGTATCAAATGTGATGAAATAATCAGGATCTGTATCATTGAACTTAACTACAGCTTCACAGAACGCATGATCAAATGAATGTACAGTTGCTGCTCTGAGTATGGTCTTGCCTGCATTAGGATTCACCTTCTCCTTTGTCAGGACAAATACAGAAGCATCAACGAGATACATGCCGAGATCATTCATAACCGGCTTATCGCCTGAAAGGATGATACGGTCATCCGTCATTGAGATGACAGACAGTCCCTCGGTCTCTCTTCTGTTGATATTGCAGTTGTCAAAGGAGAATGCTTCGCTTACTTCCTTCTTCTTGAAATCAACATATTTAATGCAGTTCCCACCGGAGAACATATATCCCTTCCCCTCAACATATTGCGGTTGGTATTGGGAGAAATACAAGCTGAACCAAGCCGTGTCTTCTTCATATAAGGAAAGCTTTCCCGTCTTCAGATCGGCAAGACAATATTCGTCTTCAGAACCGGTATTGTAGAAACTCAGGAGTGCTTTCCCGTCGCCGGTGTATATCATATCCTTGAATTCATAACTCTTAAGGCCGGGACATTCCTGCCTGACATTGACCACCCTTGAACCGCCGTCCGGCTCTGTTATTTCCATATAAAGCGGATCTGCCGCAAAATTAACTCCGTAAAGACTTATCTTTATTCCATCGAAAACATATTCACCGGCTCTGTATGTATTATAGATCCCCATTTCCGATAATACACATTCATCACCTTCAACAGATACGACTTCGTCATTCAGAGCGTCGTATACAACATTAAAATCCGTGAGTTCATATGAGGACAGACTGAAATAACTTGCATGAAGATTGAGCTTTCCGTCCTTTATCCGGGTGTCTGCCGGAAGTATCTGCAAAGCTTCAACGCTTGTGCCTCCCGTAACGCCCTTAAGCAAAGCCTTATCCCTGTTCAGATCGATGCTCTTAACAAGTGTTCCGTCCAGACTGTACACATCAAGGAAAGAAAACTCATAATCACTTCTTCTGACAGTTGCAGGATTCGCATCTTCAGGAAGTTCATAGTTTCCGGTAACCATATAATAGATCTTACCGTCATCATATCCTGCAAATGACGCCATATAATAATTCACGGTCTTATCACCATGATTAAGGTGATCAGCTACATTAAAACTAACGGCTGAATACCAGGGCGAATCCTTATAGATCCGGTCCTTCTCTCTTTTGCCGCAGGATGCTGCAGAAAGCAGCATCCCTGCGCACAGAACAATACTTATCAAACGTCTCACACCTATTTCTCCCCAACAGAATGAAATCGTTACTTAACCAATCTTATGATATCTGTCCGATGATTATCAACCCTTCAGCAGTGACCCGATGTCTGCGACATTGAATTTTCTGATCATCTCGAACTTCGACAGATCGGCATTCACTTTATCGATGACTGCCTGCCAGTCGCCTTCGATATTCTCTTTGCCGTTTACGAAAATATCACATGTAAGATAGCCGTCGCGGATATAAGCCTTAACGGAAGCTATGCGCGGATCAGCTGACTTAACCTTCTCGCAGATCCTCTTGGCAGATACATTTTCGCCGTTGGGAAGGACGAGCATTGTGTCCTTTCTTCCCTTTACGTAGACCATGGTGCCTACGATCTTTCCGAGGTCACCTGTAAGGAAATATCCGTCCTTATCAAATGCCCTTGCAGTCGCTTCAGGATCATTGAGATAACCGTGGAAAACATTGGGTCCCTTGATCGCGAGCTCACCTACACCGTCCTCATCAGGATCGATTACTTTCGCATCAACATACTCTAAGAGTGTGCCTGCGCTGTCCATATCGGTAACGTCAGGATAGTCGATCGAGAACCCTGAAGATGTCTCGGATAATGCATACGCATTCATCGGGTTAATACCCTGGTCTATAAATGCCTGACGGATGTCATAAGGCAGGCATGAACCGCCGATAAAAAGATATCTCATCCTGCCGCCCAAAAGCATCTTCAAAGGCACGTTCATTGCCTTCGCTGCCTCACAGAACTTAACGCATACGAGAGGTACCGCACAGAATACGGTAGGCTTTACCATCATCATTTCCTGCGCCATATTCTTGATGTCACCGGTCAGGAAGATCTGGTAACCGAACACGAGTGAATACAGGAAATTGAAGATGGAACCGTATGTGTGATTAAGAGGCAGGAACAGATAGCAGACGTCATTCTCGTTCGCATCGATCCTCTTTGCGAGTGCCTCATAGCTCGAATAGATATTCTTGATCGAGAGCATTACTGCCTTCGGGAAAGATGTGGAGCCGCTCGTAAACACGATCTTTGCGGGCTTATCCTCATCAACGGGTTCAAGCGCGAAGAGCTCCTTGCACTGTGCCTTTCCTTCTTCGATCATCTTATCAAAATCATCTTCGATGCAGATGAATTCAACATCAGTATATTTAGCCTTTACGGCTTCAAGTCTGTCCTCAACAGCCTTGCTGTAGAGCATGCAGGAGATCTCACACTTGGCGATCGCGTAATCAAGGTTATCGCCCATCCAATCCTTTGCAAGTCCGACGCTCAAACCTACATAGTTCATGATTGCAACGTCAGCTATCATCCACGCGAGGGAGTTCGGGCTGTAGATACCGATATTCTTGCCCTTATAGCCGTTATTAACAAGATAGGTTCCGAGGTAATTCACCTTCTCGATGAATTCGCCCATCGTAATACCTACATACTTGCCGTCGACCATCTCGTGGAGGTAATCGTTGTCCTTCCACTTCTCATAGTCCGCTCTTAAAAACTTCTCAAGTTCATTCATCTCTCTATCGTCCTTTCCAAAAGTACATATTCGTAAACGCCGGTAATGTCACCGTTCGCATATGTCTGTGTTAATTTGCCGTCCCTCATGAGCGCGCCGATGCTCGGGAGCCCTGATGCCATAAGTTCCTTCATGATCGCGTAAACGAGCGCTTTTCCCAAACCCCTGTGCTGCTGGTCAACACCCATGTAGAGCATTACATAGCGCTTCGGCTTTTTCTTCGTCATGAGGATCTTCGCGATGTTAACAGGATTGCCCGTGTGATATACGAGATTGCCGTAATCCGGGATCGATACATAGAAGCCCACAGCCTTGCCGTTATAGTATGCGAGCTTGGTCATGCTCATGTTCATTATCTGCTTGTAGCTCATGAAGACCTCTCTGAAATCTTCCTGCTTAACATCCTTGAAGATCGGGAAGTCGCTGTAAAGGTCTGTTACGAGCCTGTAGACATCATCGATGCACTCTGAGAATTCCTCTTCCTTGGGGCTTCTTATCTCATAGCCTGCTTTAAGGAATTCCTGGTAATGCTCTTCGAACTTGGGATTCTTATACTCTTCACCGACGCTTCTGAAAGCATGTGAAGTATAGTGTTCGCAGACTTCAAAGCCGTTATCTTCAAAGAGCTTCAAGTAATAATCTTTGTTGTAAGGCTCGCCTGTGTAAGGTGTCTCAAACTTGTTGATCTTAAGCCTGTACTTGATCCAGAAAGATGCATCGACAGGGCCCTGGATCTTCTCAAAGCCGTTTTCGCTGCAATATGCATATGCGCTGTCGAATAAGAACTTCGTAGCTTCAGCATCATTTACGCATTCGAAAAAGCCGAGATACGCAGTCTTATCGCCCTCATAAGACGTGATGCAGAAACGGCCTTTTGCGTTTCCGTCATCATCGTATACAAGGAATTTTGCAAGCGAGAAATACTTGCTCAAAGGGTGCTCGCCTTTAAGTATTTTCTTTATGGAATCAGGGTCTTCCATGTTGTCGGAAGTATCGTAGATCGCGACAGCAAGCTTCACAAAATCCTTGATGTATTTTTCTTCCTTATCGAACTTAACTAACTTCATGTATCACCGCTCCTTTTTAAGATCTCTATCTTTCCCTTATCGCCGTTCATTCTTATAAGGTCTCCTGTCTGGATCGTCAGCATAAGGTCTTTGACGCCTACGATCGAAGGGATTCCGATCTCTCTTGAGATGATCGCCGTGTGTGAGAGAAGAGAACCTTTCTCAGAGATAACACCCTTTGCCTGCGTCAGAAGGAATACCCAGCCGGGATCAGTCATCTTCGTGATGAGGATCTTATCCTTTACGTCACCTGTGTCGTTAACGTCGGTAATTACAAGCGCTTCGCCCTCGCAGATACCGCCTGAACAGGGCACTCCGAAGAGCTCATTATCCTTAAGTTTCTTGTGGTACGAATTGACGTTAGCATGGCGCTTGTTGAATGGCCCTTCTGCAAAGATCAATCTCGAATAAGGCGGAAGTTCCCTGTAGAGTTTGTACTGGTCCTTGCGGTCAGATACGGTCTTTCTCATGTCCTTGGGATTGCCTGCAAGGTCCAGCGCTTCATCGACCTTCATGTAGTAGATATCGTGGGCTTTCTCTATCAGGCCCTGTTCTTTATACTTCGCTCCGAGTGCGTCTATTATGAGCCTTACGATGCCGTAAATACGGCTCCTGTTAAGCCTCGAGATCTCGCGGTTATAAATTCCCAGAGAACTCTTCTTAACGTAGAACCTCGTAAGCGCATCGTACTTATCTTCAGTGTTCTTCTTCCTGGTAAAGCTGTCCCATGTGGCTTTTAAGCGCTCCATGTCCTTTCTGTACTGGTTGATTCGCCAGTCCAGAAGTTCGGGATTGCTCCTGAAAGTCCTTGATTCGATCTTTAATTCTTCGAGATTGCGGTCGCCGTAAAGTCTTATGTATTCTTTCTTTGCATCTGCAAACTCTTCTTCGGTCATCTCATCTTTCTTTAGAGCGAGCCTTGTTATCTCGATGACGGGCTTCATGCTCTCGATGTCCGAAATGCCGCTTATATATTCGTTGATTTCCTTGTCGTCCTTCTTGTATTTCTTCTTCATCCTGGACTTAAGAAGACCCGTGAAGATGAATGAATACATGTCGTTAAGGAGCGTTACGTCCCAGCAGTCGAAAAGCTTGACCTTCACATCGTTGAAGAGTTTTACGAGTTCTTGAGGCGTAAGAGAAGGATCGAACTTCTTATAGAAATCATCATTGATAACGATGAATTTCTCATTGAGTTTTCTCATGTTCTTCGGCACGGAACAGAGTTCATAAACTGAGTTGAAATATGTTGCGATGCGCGTAATGAAACCGATCTTAACATCTTCTTCGTTATAGCTCTTGTTGCGGACACCCATCATCTCCTGCCAGACAGGAATTATCTTCTTGCTCATCGGCAGGAATTTAATTACCGTGTACCAGTTGCTGATCTTATAGTAAACGCGGCCGTTGACATGCCCTGTCATGTTGAGGAAAACGTCTTCGTGCTTATTTAATTCCTTGTCGTTCTTAAGTACCCTTCTGCATACCCCTTTGAATACGCCGCTGTAAACGAGATCGACAAATGAAGTCGTAAGAGGCGATGAGATGCCCGGGTAACTCTCAACGATATTGCTGTTATCCATTATGAGCGGATCATCAGTCTTCAGAGTCGTAATCGGGCGCACCTGAAGGATGAATATCTCATCGTTTTTAATCGCAAATTCGATATCAAGATATTCGCCGAAGAGAGGCTTCATCTTATCTGAAATACCGATCAGTTCTTCGATCTTATCCTGTGATAAAAGGTCTTCTTTTCCTTCGAAATAACAGATCTTATCAGTGAGATTATAGTAGTAGGAAGTCGTATCAACTTTGGACGAGACTATGCCTTCGCCAAGACCTCTTCCGACGGTAATGACGCTCTCATTTAAGATGCCCTGAGGGTTCGCGGTAAAAAGGACGCCGGACACTTCGGAAGCGATCATGTCCTGAACGATTATGTTCATCCTGATATCCGTGATGTCGATATTCTTCGATTCGGCATAAGCCTTTACGCTGTCGCTGTTAAGGGAGTTTACGATGTCCCTGATCTTGGACGGTACATTTTCGCGCGCGACATCAAGGAAAGTATCGAACTGCCCTGCAAAGCTCTGGAATTCGCCGTCTTCGACGTTGGCAGAACTCCTTACAGAAAAGAGCTTTCCTTTTGAGGGCAGGTCGAACTTAAGGTCCTCCCTGACCGCATCTTCATATGGCACAACGGTAAATGCCGGAACATTGAATCCGTTGTCACGAAGCTTTATCAGATTGTCGATCTTAGAGCCGTACATATCAGATCTTTCCGAAGATTATGAAGCAGACGATGGTAAGCAGCATCGTCGATTCCTGCAGATAGGTGTAGAGCTCGACTTTGTTTACGAGAACGAACTTCTCGGGGTTCTTCATGAACTGGATAAACTTCCATGTCATCCAGGATACGAGAAGGAAGAGAACGCCTACAGAGATCTTGTTGAGGTTCCATACGAGGATAAAGTTCGTGATGATGTCCAGGATCGTTAAGATCATGACAAACTTTGTTGAATCCTTGTAGCCGAAGAGCTTCGAATATGTGGTGTAATCCGTCTCGTCTTTGGGCGCTCTGATCTTTCTGGATACCTCCCAGATAAGTGCCGGGAAATAAAGCGTCCACAACGCCATGATGTTCGTCAGCGAGAACGCCGGAAGATTATACTTCTGAATAGTAAATGAGATGATGTAAAGGTTGATAAAAGCCTGTACCGGATTGTGCGTAATGAGCGCCAGAGGAAGGCTCGGCTGGATCGTCTTTTTCTTGAAGAACCATTTACTCATCAGGTATCCGTAGAAATAAAGTATCGCGAGGAAGATAAGGTTCTCGCGCATAAACGCAATATTAAGACCTATTGCGATCGCCTGCACGATAGCGCAGGAGATTATAACGTCTTTCTTGAGCACGCGTCCGCTCGGCAGGGGCCTGTCGGGGAACAGCTTCTTATCTGTCTCGAAATCTTTTAAGTCGTCAGCAACGCGCAGCCACAAAAGGAACGCGAAGCACGTAAAAGCACCTGTCGCTTCCGCCAATCCGAGATGCACGTCTTTCCATGTGACACCCATGTTCAGAAGGATTATGAAATGGATCTCAAGGAAAAGTATGATTCCTAAGATGATCCTCGGTATTATCGGATAACGCTCTTTATAGTAGATGTAAAGTCTCTTGATCATAAAGCTCTGCCGATCCTTTCTCCGTATCTTACCTTTGTCTCTATCCCTGAAGCGCTCTGCTCCATTATGTCTTTATCTATCTCAACGTTTTTGACCATTATGATCACCGTCGATCCGCCGGGTTCGAAATACCCCTTTTCCTGACCCTTCTCGAAAACATCAGTCCCGTTATCGACTATCCTTCCTATGAGCATCGCACCTACTTCGATATATGCGATGGTGCCGAACTTCTCAGTCTTAAGAAGGTTTACGAGCCTCGTGTTTTCCATGTAAATCTTATGGTTTTTGGAAACCGGGCTTACCGTGTGAAGCTTGCCCTTAATAAATCTCCTGCTGATAAGGCATCCCTTGTCCGGATAACAGAATCTGTGATAGTCATCAACTGTAAGTCTGAATACGAGAGCATATCCGCCGGCAAATTCTTTAGCATTCTCGCTGTCAGCCAGTATCTCATCTGCAGTATATGTTCTGCCCTTGATCCTCATTACAGTATCTTTCTCGATCTCATATACAAGGAGCTTGGAATCAGCAGGTGATATGAGGGCTCCGGGTGTCATATCGACAGGGCGCTTTCCGTAGCGGATCTTGCGCGTGAAAAAGTCCGTGAAAGACTTATATTCCCTGTCCTCGTAATCGCTCATGTCGATGTTGTGTTCTTTGATGAATGCGGGGATCTTTTTTACAGAGCTCTTTTTCGCATTCTTCGACGCATAGATATTGGACACGAAGGGAGATACAGCGATTCCCAGGAAGATCCTGCCCACAGGGTTGTTGTACAGGAAATCGAGCTTTCCTGCCCCGTACTGGACTATGTCTTCATAAGTCTTTGTCTTGCGGTCGTAGATCTTCATAAGCAATCAGATAAAAACCAGATATAAAACGAGAAGTGCTATGGCCAGGATGCCGAAGACCGCATACCAGATTCCCTTGGGCTTTACGACCTTGATCTTTAATACCTGAAGGACAGATACGATAACGATCGCTGCCCTCATTACCCATAAAAAGATGTTCTCTTCCAAAGGGAGCTTCAACAAATACAGCAGCGGGAAAATCAGCGCGGTATATGTTACCGGCAGACCTGTGTAATACTTAATGGCCTTCTCGCTGTCTGCGGTATCGATATTAAAGTATGCGAGCCTTGCAACGCCTGCAAGCGCGAAGATCATGAAAATAACAATGTCCCTTATCCTGGTCAATCCCATCTGCATAAAGATGCTAATAGGAAGAGCGATGAAGCTCATCGTATCGACAATGGAATCGAGCTCTATTCCGAACTTCTTCTCTTCTTCAGTTCTCTTGCATCTTCTCGCGACCATGCCGTCGAAAAGATCGCAGATACCGGCTACCATAAGGCAGCAGATCGAATAATTAATGTTATCCGTAGTAAACGCAAGGAACATACCGAGCACTGCAAGGATGAGTCCTGCATATGTTAAGATTACCGACTTATTCCACTTGCCGACGATCATGTTATTCACCGTCCTTTAATGTAACTACTCCCGTGCTTCCGTCAATCGTGATGATCTGTCCGTCAGTGATCCTGCTCATTGCATCTTTGCAGCAAACGATCGCGGGTATTCCGTATTCTCTGGATACGATAGCGGCATGGCAAAGAATTCCGCCGTACTCGGTTACGATTCCAGAGAGGATCGCAAACTTCGGCGTCCATCCTGTATCCGTAAATCTCGTTACAAGGATATCGTCCTGCTGAAGTCTGTCGATCTGGGTAAAGTCTTCAATGACTCTTGCAACGCCGGTGATTTTTCCGTTGTTGGCGCCCAAGCCCTTGATCGTATTCTTGTTTGAGCTTTCCGCGATAACACTGAAATCATGTCCGATCTCGTTATCACTTATGTAGTTCCTGTAAGCATTGTAATAGAACTTGTTTCTCGTGATAATGTCATTTAAGTCTTCTTTTGTCTTATTTCCGGAGATGTAATCCCAGAGGTTTCCAACCTTTAAGAACCATACGTCTTCGACCTTTCCGAGCACACCGTCAGACACTAACTTCTTCGCATACTCGATCGTGTACATACGGAGCATGTAATAGAACCTTGTTGATACATCGCGGAACTCTTCACGCCACCAGAGCATCCTGCGCATCTTGGCGACCTTGTCCTCGATCTTCTTATACTTGCCGGAAGATACTGTTGTCTTAAGGTTCTCTAAGATCTTGGTATAGACCTCAGTTCCTCTTTCCTTATCTTTCTCGGGTGAGTAAGAATCGTCGAGTAATGCCATATCCTTTACCATTGCGACCATGACCTGAGGCTCTTCGTAATAGCAGGGATATGTGATGTCGAGTTCCTTATCGGAGTGATATCCGTATTCGTCAATGAGTTTTTTGACAAGCGGCATGTTGAACTTGTCGCTGTTAAGATTTTTCGCGATCTCTTCTGCGGAATTGTCTTTCCAGAAAGAGGCAGTCTCTTCGTTTTCTCTTATCTTTCTCGTGATGTCCCACATCTCGTAAAAAGGCAGGAGGTGTGAGATGTTATCGATGCTGCCTAAGAGCGAGAGATATTCGCTCTCTGAGACATACTTCAGAAGGCTGTCCTTATAAAGCGACTGGTGGATCGTGTTGATGAAGATCTGGTGGAAATATGTAGTCTCGGATCTCAGGTAAGTCTCATGAGTGATCCTGTAGAACTCCTTCGTGATATCTTCGATCGTGCCTTCATCAAGATGCTTTTTGTATTCGAAATAAAGATCTAAAAGTTCCTGCTTATAACGCTCGGAATTAAGTCTTCTGTCCTTTAAGAGCTTATTCTGTTCGATAACGATCGGCAGAAGATGCAAAAGAACCTTGGGTGTTGCGCCCGTTGTCTTGCCGTCGCCTTCGTAGTTGCCGACGATACCGTATTCATTGTCGAACTCTTTTTCCTTATATCCGACGATCTGTTCCATCGCTCTCTTTACAGCGGTAAGATTCCAGTAGCATCTTCCGTAATACATCTCGCCTAACTTCTTAGGGAGCTGCTCGTCCTTTAAGATCTTGGAATCAACGATGAATCTTCTTAAGGAGTATTCCCAGATGTATTCATAAAGGCTCCACATGTAAGGTGTGCAGACAGTAGCTGAAACGCCGCCGTCCTTAAAGTCTGCTGTAGTCCAGAGATCATTGATGCCGGAATAATTGAGCTTTGTGATCCTTCTCGACTGAAGGATGAATAACTCATCGTCCTTGATCGCAAATTCGATATCGCAGGGATATCCGAATTTCTGCTGGATACTTGCAAATACCTTCGCATACTTCTCAACGTTTGCTTCCGAGATAAGTTTGTTATCGGACTTTCTGTCAGTTTCCTTATTGTCATACCAGTTGTAGTAGTACTGCTCAGGAACCGTCTTGCCGCTAACGATATCCTCGCCAAGACCCTCCGACACTTCGATGAGCATTGTCTTGTCATTGCCGGTAACAGGGTCGATTGTAAAGCAGATACCGCTCTTATCCGACTGAACCATCTCCTGCACTACGACAGACATCTTGAGATCGTTCGTATCGATCTTGCGGTTAACGAGATAGCTTAATATGATCTCACTAAACATTGACTTGTAGCAGTCGATGACTCTTTCCTCAACGTCTTCAGGCTTTGTATTAAGGAATGTCTGATACTGGCCTGCGAAAGAGAACTCATCCAGGTCTTCCTTCGTGCCGCTGCTTCGTACCGCATAGAGCTTATCTGCCTTAAGCAAAGACTTGATCTCTGAGCTGATATTTCCGGGCAGCTTTATCTTGCCAAACAGATCGTTCAAGCCCTCTGAAGTCTGCTTGACATTGTCCTTGTTAAGCTTGGAGACTGCCTCTTCAATTATCTTTTCGGGCTCGCCCTTAATAGTCTCATCGTAAGTATCGCTGTCCAGGACAAAACCGTCCGGAACATTGAACCCTTCCTGCTTCATGAGCAAAAGGAACTTACCCTTATTGCCGAGCTTGCCGTTTTCGTTTTCTGTGCCGCCTAATCTTACTAACATAAATTTGGATTTTCCTTAAAACATATTTTTTCGCAGGTGCATGAAATAGAGCATCATGTTCAGGAACAGATGCGTAGCAGCACCTACGAGTACATACAACAGATAAAGTCCGATGCCGAGCGGGTAGAACATCCACACGACAAGAGCAACTCCGAATACTGAATCAGCCTGATCTAAGAAAATGAAGAACACCTTCCAGAAGCCGCTTACTGATTTGCCCGGAGTGATATCAAGTCTCCTCTTAAGAAAGCTGTTCGGCAGCTCGAAAAGCGAATATCCGAGGCCCAGCAACACACCAATGAGGAGATTAAAAGGGATAGTATTTTCATGGTTCTGATAGAAGAAATTCAGATCGTGCAGAGCACCAGTCTGGCACGCAAATCCCCACAGGACCGAAAACAACGTATTGAAAAGTATATATCCCAGCATGCCCTTCCATGTCTTGTTGTCACCGAAGAGCCTTTTGCCGTCAACGAAATTCTTACCGAAATCTATAGGTTTAGCTATTGCCTTTAGGATAGGCAGCTTACACCATAACATTACCATCACCCCTGCCAGTATTGTCGGCACGAGGGTAACGTACATCATCCCAATAACTCTCAACATAACTTCCTCCACGACTATCCTACCACAACGCCCATGAAGCACCAAATTATAATTAACATATTATGGAAATTGGTAAATCAGTTCTGCGCGCCTGCAGCGGCCGGTGCTTTCCCGACTTTTAACAGGAACTTCCATACCGTAACAAGCACTATCGAAGCTGCGCCTGCTACTAGAACACTGACCTGGCCTGAAGCTATCAATGAACCGTCGTGATAGTACTTTAAATATTCCAGAAGGAACCTTACGACAGTTAACAGCGCAAGGATCACATATATTGCGGCGATCTTGTTCTTTATTTTCCTGATGAGTATCAGATTTATAACAAACATTGCGATAAACACAACCATGTCGATTATCTGCGCAGGAAAATAAGAACCGCCGTTTGCGCCTGAATAGACTATTGCAAAAGGTCCTTCATAATCTTTCCCGTGGCAGCACCCTCCGAAGAGACATCCGGTTTTCGCAAGGCCATACATCAAAGGTGCCGTTGCGATGAACGATGCCATGACGCTTTCGGGCTTGTCCTTTATGATAAGGCCTGAAACAAGAACTCCCAGGATCATGCCGACAACAGCTCCAAGGCCTGAGAAACCAAGCGCTCTGGGATCGTTAGATATCAACATATTCCCCATTACCGAATTAGTCACTGTGAAAACAGAGGTCAGAATGCAAGTGTATAAGATCGTGTGCTTCGTGACTCCGGCTTTGCGCATGAGATAAATTGCAACTGCGAATCCTATAGCGACTGATGTTAATACCAGCAATCCATAAGGAGACCAGGCCAGTTCAGGTATATAGATCTTCATAGGAATTACCCCGGCATATGGCATGTGGCGCAGGTATAGACACAGTATGCAATGATCGCTATGAGTATTACTGCAACAGTTATTGCCATCGCGATGTATACCCACAATAAGATTTTCGCGAACCTGTTCTCTCTGAACTTTGCTCTGGCAACGATCACGAGAACCCAAGCCGCTTCAAAAGCCACAGAACTGAATGCTGACAGAATTTTGAAGATAATATTCTGAGTTTCATAATTGACAAAAGCAGAATAAACATATGTGACTATTGCTGAAACAATGGATGCCGCATACAAGCCCAGCGAGATATAGCAAAGCAAATCTGCTTTCTTTTTTCTTGCAGCATAATCCACCTGCGGCATTGCCGCTGTTACTGGCATTGCAGGTTCCTGCTGTACAGGTTCGTAATATGTAGGCTGATTATCCATATTAAGTGCCTCCTTCGTTCTGATTAACCTGGAATGTGGCCACAGTGAGAAATGCAGTATGCGCAATAACCGATGAGCGCAACAGAAAATGCTATCACAACCGATATATGGAACCACAATAACACCTTAGCAAACTTACTTTCACTGAAATTAATTCTGGCAACGATCGCGAGAACCAGAGAAGACTCATAAGCTGCAACAACGGATGCGCACGCTAAAAAGAATATGTCATTCATTTTCGCATCATTTACCAAGGGATAAGTTAAAAATATGCCTGTGGCAGAAAGAACTGCAGCCAGGAATAATCCCAGAGAGAACCCGCAAAAGATATTAGCTTTGCTCTTACTTTTGACAGAGGTTTTCGTTTCCTTCTGCAATGTATTGTCTGTAGTCTGATTATCCATATTCCTGACCTCCATCGCTTAGATTCCCATTGTTGTGCCACTGCAACAGGAAAACATAAATACGATTTTGAGAATGAATAGCAGTATGGCTAACACGCCTGTCACGACGTATGTGATTATCAATGCTTTGGCAATGCGGTTTATTTCAGTTATCTCTTCAGAATAAATTGCAGATGCCAGACCAGCCGCAAACGAGAAAACCGGGATATAACCTTCGTAACTCTTCAGCAAACCTGAGAACTCAAATACACCGAAGTAAACCAAACAAAGCGACAGTATTGAAAAGACATACAATAGCACAGATAAAATGCAGAACACTTTAGATCTGATTCTTGCGGCGTCACTAACCTGCGGCTTGGCCGTTATAGCAGTCATCGCAGGTTCCGGCTGCAAAGGTTCATTGTCTGTAGTCTGATTATCCATATTCAGTACCTCCTTAAATGGCGGTATCAAATTGAAAGGTTCCTGTCTACTTAGCCGCATAATACGACGAAATTGCTTTGATAGTCAAACTAATTTTCGGCAAAGGTGTGGCAAGTTTGGGTTTGAGGGTGTTTTGGGATTTTATTTTTCCGTAAAAAGTTCCGGCTATGTCGGACAAATATCCGGAATTCCGGATCTGCATAACAGTAATTCCGGAAAAAGTTCCGATAGTCGGACTTTTTTCGGAATTTCAATCGCATAGATTAAGCATGGATGAAGAGAAGATTCTCAGCAGATTATTCCGCCGCCGACAACGCAGCCGTTCTCATCGTAGAATACGGACGACTGTCCTGGCGACACGCCTTTTACGGGCTCATCAAGGACGATCTTCACCTTGCCGCCGCCCAGATATTCGACTGTTGCGGGACGCTCGGTCTGATGGTATCTGGCCTTGGCAAAGCAGCGTATCTTCCCGCCTTCAGAAGGCTCGGGAACACTTTGGAAATTAACATCTCTGCAGCAGAATGTATCAACCAGAAGGTCATCTTCAGTGCCGAGCACGACAGTGTTATTCTCAGGGCAGATCTTAACGACAAAAGCCGGAACGCCTAAAGCGATCCCTAAGCCTTTGCGCTGGCCGACTGTGTACTGGTGAATGCCCTTGTGCTTGCCTAAAACATTGCCTTCAAGATCAACGAAGTTGCCTTCTCCGGGCAAAGTTCTGTCAGTGTGTTCACCAATAAAATCAGTATATCTTCCTTCAGTGACGAAGCAGATCTCCTGCGATTCAGCTTTGTGCGCACAAGGAAGTCCTGCCTCTTCAGCGATAGCGCGGACTTCGTCTTTGGTGTACTTGCCAAGAGGCATCAGTGTGCGCGCGAGCTGCTCCTGCGTAAGTTTATAGAGCATGTATGTCTGGTCTTTGCCGATGTGCGAAGCCTTGCGCACGGCATATCTTCCATTCGGGAGCTTGTCGATATAAGCGTAGTGGCCCGTAGCGACATAGTCCGCACCGAAGATATCGGCGAGTTCCATGAGCTTTGCCCACTTAACATAGCGGTTGCACTCGATGCACGGATTGGGCGTGAGGCCCTCAAGATATGCGTCAACAAAGGGGGTTACAACGTTTTCTTTGAAAAGAGAGGTGCAGTTATGCGGATGGTATCTGATGTCCAGGATCTCGCAGATGCGCCTTGCCTCGTCGATCTCGCAGCACCTGCTGTCGCCGTCCTCATCGGATCCCCAGACGCGGAGCGTAACGCCAATGACTTCCATGCCCTGTTGCTTCAGCAGATAAGCTGCAACAGCGCTGTCAACACCGCCCGACATTCCGACAATAACTTTGGTCACTTTACTTGCTCTCTTTAAGGTATATTTTCGCCTGATATTGTTTCACATTTGGAGAATAAGAGCAATCAGCATGTTATTTATTCACTGAAAAACACACCTACAGACAAATCATCCGTTTTTTGAGTTTTTATATGTAGGTTTTAGCGTTTTGATGCTCGAAAATAACTAAACCTACAGACATTTTTGCGGATAACCGGCTTATTATCTGTAGGTTTCCCCTCATTTAAAGCTTTTCGCGTCTAAACCTACATATAAATCTAATGATTTTCGCGTTTTTGTCTGCAGGTGGTCTTAATAGGCGTTTTTAAAGCACACGAAAAAAGAGGCCGCCCGAAGGCAGCCTCCTTAAAGATCTTATTTCCTCTTGACCGGTATCCAGATTGCGCTCTTGTAATCTGCCGCAGCGGGATCACCGTCGGCATACCACTCGACATTTGCGTTGCCGGAGAGCTCGTAGTCGGGATTGCCGGGAAGCCACTCTGTGAAGATCTTTGTGTTTACCGACTGCAGAGCGCCGGGGCACGGACCTGTGATATCGAAGACCGCCCAGTCGCCTACGGGGAACTCATAAAGTTCCATGCCGAGAGGTACCTCGCCACCCTTGTATTCGCCGGCGATAAGATATCTGAACTTTGTGGATCCGATGTCATCGATGCAGATGCCGAACTCGCCGATGCGGTTGTCCAAAACTGCCTTCTCGTACTCGTTTGCGGGTTCCTTGCCGGCCTCAACATTTGAGAGATACTTCTCTACCATCTCGCCCCAGAACTTGGGGATCTCGGCGTAAGAGGTCTCGCTGTCGAAGATTTTCTGAAAGCCTATTACCTTTAAGCCATCCTTAGGTGTGACCTTATAATCCATTTTGTCTCCTCCTTGAACAGTTATATTGATCCTTACGGGAAGGAACTGATTGAACGGCGCGCCTGAGCGGACCTGCGAAGGCGTTGCTCCGTGGAAGCGCGAGAATGCTTTGGTAAAACTCTCGGGTGTCTCATAGCAATAGCGGTAAGCGATATCGATAACCGGATCTTCCGTACTTCTCAGGTCGATCGCTGCCTGATACAGCCTGCGGTTTCTGATGTATTCGCCGACGTTATAACCCGTCATGAACGAGAAGCCGCGCTGCAGAAAGATCGGCGAGATGAAAACCTTGCCGGCGACATCCTGTACACTGATGTCCTCTTCAAGATTATCCTCGATAAACTCAATCGCTGCCCTGATGCCTGTGAGCCATTCCACGTCCCGTTCCTCCTTCCTTTGATGATGTCAGTATAACTTCAGGAAGATATCCTCTCCTGTCATTTCCGAAACTATTTTGTCCGTACTACTTAAGCCTGATCTTAAAGCAAAGCGGTTTATCTTCTGCAGGCTCTTTGTCAATCGTGATCCTGAGTCCTTCCTCAGCACTCGAAAAGCCCGTCACTCCAATCCCTCCAAGCACTTGGACGCCTGTCACATCAACATCTTTCAACGACCTGATGCAATATTCAGTACCTGAAGGCTTCATGCAGAAAGCGTAAAGATATCCGTCCTTACAGGTAAAACGGTAATCGGAAGAAGTAAACTCCTTTTCATCGTTGTCCATAAAGGATCCCGCCACGTTATTTACTTCGCCCTCGCCGAAGACTTTCCACGGAGTTGTACCGTAGATACCTTCGCCGTTTATCTTCATCCAGGCGCCGATCGCTTTAAGGACCAAAGTCTCTTCAGAAGTTATCGTGCCGTCGGGCTTGGGACCGACGTTAAGGAGCAGCATTCCGTTCTTGCTGACGATATCTATGAGGTCACATATTATCTGCCTTGAAGGCTTGAATTCATTATCTTTGATGTATCCCCACGAGAGCCTCCCGATTGCAGTATCAGTCTGCCACGGGGAAGGCGCGATCCCTGTAAGAGCACCGCGCTCGACATCGTATGTGGCAACATCACGAGGCATCGAATCGTGCTTGAAATTTATTGTTACTTCCCTGCCCCATTCATCTGCGCGGTTATAGTAGTATGCGCAGACCTTTTTAAGATAAGGCTTGAAAGCATTGTTCTGTATCCATGAATCGAAATAGAGAATTGAAGGCTTCAGGCGGTCGATCATCTCGCATGTGCGGACAAGCCAGTCGTCAAGGAAATCCTTATCAGGCGGGCACGCATCAACAACATCTATAGTCTTGAAAACTTCCGTGCCTGAAAGCTCCGGGCAAAGATAAGCAGGACCGTAGAAATCGCTGTAAGCCTCATCGTTAACGTCACAGTCGATCGTGCGTCCCATGTTCATGAAGAAATAATGCTCAGCTCTGTGATCTGATGCGCAGAATTCGAGGCCGCGCTTATCGCACGCATGCTTTATCTCCAGTGCGACATCCCTGCAGGGACCCATTTTCGCGGCGTTCCAGCGGTTAAATGAAGTCTCATACATCGCAAAGCCGTCGTGGTGTTCGCACACCGGCATGACATATTTCGCGCCTGCTTCAGCAAACAGATCGACCCATGAAGAAGCATCGAAATTCTCGCCTTTAAACATCGGAATAAAGTCCTTATATCCGAACACGGACGGGTCGCCGAAGTTCTTCACATGGTATTCGTATTCTCGCGCACCGGGCGCATACATCCAGCGCGGATACCATTCGCACGCATAAGCGGGCACGCTGTAAATGCCCCAGTGAATGAAGATACCGAACTTGCCTTCGTAATACCATGAAGGCAGTTTATGACCTGACAAGGAAGACCAGTCAGCCTTATATTTACCGGCAGCGATAGTGTCGTCTATGAGTTTTAAGTATTCCTTCTCATCAGACATATTGTTTTCCCGCTTTTACCTGTTAGCCACAAGCAACATGTAGATGTAGCATCCGCCAACTGATATTACGTTGCTCATGCTGTGCATTATCATCGGATAGATAACGCTTTTAGACTTAATGAAAGTATAGCCGTAGAACAGTCCTAATGCTATGGCATAACAGACCTGGAACCAGTCAAACGAGAATGTGACTATGTCAACATGCGCTATGCCAAAAAGGACAGCTGCGATCACTATGGCAATCACTTTGTCTTTTTTACTGCCTGTCTTAAGACAGGAAAGAAGCAGAGTAATGGGCAATGAACGGAACATTATCTCTTCTGAAGGCCCCGAAAGAAGCAGCTGGAAGCCGAGATATCCTGTGATATTTACCGCATTCAGTTCATGATCAAAAGTGCCTATCTTTCCGGTGAAAGAACCGGCGATATATAAGATTACATAGTACGCCAGCAAGACAGCGCAGAAGATAAGTGTGTATTTAATGCCTTTAGGGTCATACTTCGGGGCGAGTTTGAAGCCTTCTGCTTTCTTCGTTTTAACGAGAATGAAGATCAGTAAGAGTGCAAAGAGCATCTGGAGTATGTGATGGACAGACAAGCG
>JAEEGH010002176.1_pt1 | contig 53449 bp, 40 predicted proteins | sample 9134181 | NCBI WGS metagenome assembly JAEEGH01 (sample SAMN16246544, study PRJNA631951) | gut metagenome | biome: gut microbiome; feature: rumen; material: DP-attached | host: Bos | place: Iran: Karaj | collected 2018-10 | reverse complement strand
CTGAGTCATCCTCAGCCAGAACCCGATGAACCTGGAATGGAGACTCAACGGTGACCTCCTGAAGAAATACGGCTATACCCCGGGACAGACAGTCGAAGGCCAGATTATTACCATCGATGATAACTGGGGCGGCTTAAGACTTGAGGTTCCGATGACGATACAGGTCAGGTAAGTATCTCTTATTCTGGGATACATAGAATTGTATTTATCTCCCCTTTTCATTAAATTTGGAGCAGTTAGCACTATACCCTATGAAAACATCTAAAGCCCAAAGCCAGGAGTATGTCTCCCCCACCCTTCGCATCATTCCATTGATCATCGAAAATGCCATCTGCGACAGTACGATTCCCGGTGGCAATGAGGATATCGGTTATGAAGATTGGGACTAAATCGACGACGATTATGAAAAAGAGTTTATTTGTCATTACCGCCGCCGTTCTTGCGATGGTGGCTTGTTCCCGGAATCTGGAAATCAATATTCCTGATGCCAACCTTTCCCTCTTCGCCAGAACAGAATCTCCGGCAGATACGAAAACGGTCGTGGAATCCGGTGTCCATGTCTTTTGGGAGCCGGGAGATGAGATCGCTGTCTTTATGGGTGAACAATCCGCCAAGTTCACGACGAATATAACGGCAGCATCTGGGACTGCGACATTCAAGGGGACATTTGGTGATACCACCTGGCCGGAGGATTTGGATCTTTGGGCATTGTATCCGTTCTCCGAGGATGCGGTTTTCGATGGAGAAACAATCACGACTACCCTACCCTCTGAACAAGTGGCTCGGGAAGGTTCGTTCGGGAAAGATATGAACCTTGCTATCGCTCATTCGTATTCTTCTACTCTTCAGTTCTATAATGTGGGCGGTGGTATTCGGTTCTCGGTGATGGAAGAAGGCATCAAGAAGGTTATGTTCGAGGGGCTTTCCGGGGAGATTATTTCGGGTAAGGTGAAGATTGGGTTTGACGAGGGTCTCCCTGTTGTTAAAGAGGTCACAGGGGGCAGCCAGTTCATCACTCTCCTTCCTCCTACCGGGCAAGAGACATTCCAACCTGGCGTTTGGTACTATATCGTTGCTATCCCTGGCTCTCTTGAAGGTGGATATAAGTTGAGGTTCTATAAGGATGAGGACTATGCCAGGAAGGTGTCGGAGAAGAGGGTTGAGATTAAACGGAGCATTTTTGGTAATATCGAGAAGGCAGATGAAGGGATTGACTTTGAGCCACAAACGACGCATTTTCCGGAGACAGAGGAGGAATGGAAAGAATCAATAAAGTTAACAGAAACAATCGTTCAGAAAAAGCATGCTATTATTGATAATGCCGACCACGAATTAAGCATGAATGAAATTACCGAAGCACTCCATAATATTGATGGAATCATTGCGGTATTTCCTGATCCCTCAGGAGTAACAGTTTCGGTCGTGCAAAAGGATAGTGTTTGTATAAACATTTCACTGTTTAATCCAATTATCTTATCTTCGGAAGATGAGGTCAATACGTTTTCTCAGTCTTCTCAAGCACCGCAACATCGGTCATTAAGCACAGCCCCAGCTATCAGAAAAACGAAAGATGTATCAAGTAGTCATATGGTTAAAGGAGGGGGCAAAGCATTGATTCTTTCTCCTTTTCAAGACCATTTCCGATATCCGATTGATCATTGGTATGATGAATTGAGTGATTTCTTCGAAGTCGATTCGCTGAAAAACTCTCATGCTGACTTCCGTTCGTTCGTGGGGACTTCTCCTATAACACAGAGACGCATTGACGACTATGACTTTATTTTACTTCTTACTCATGGTTCAACGGCTACAGCTTTCTATTCCCTGTTTTACCCAGATGATGATTATAATAGATGGAATACGATGTTATGCACGGGGACGCTCTATAATGAGAACCTGGTGGACGAACTAGTTGAGGGAGGTATCATTTCATCAAAGGATGATGTTGCTCCATTTACTCCCGCCGGGGAAGACAGAACATTTCTGGGCTTTTTGCCATCTGCCTTGGATAATCATTCATTTAATGATAGTGCTGTCTTACTGATGGCGTGTGAGTCTGCGAAAAAAATAGCCTTTGAAAGAAAAATGGTCAAGGCTTTCAGGGACAAAGGTGCTTCTTTTGTTTCCGGTAATGACATATCGATGTTTAACTGGGGAATGAAACAATATGTCACATCCATGTTGGACGTGCTTTGCCATGGTTTTTCCTATTCTGAAGCTCATAATTACGCTTCTAAATCTGACATCGCAGAACAATGGTCAAACTTGGTTGTTCAAGCCTATGATGCCGAAGGTGTCCCACATCCTGGTGGATATTCCGGTGAATCATTTGATATTTTCCATCATACTCATTGTTATCCAGATGAGTCAGATTTTGATTACTTTTTTTTGAGCCCTTTCCCTGAGATCAAACAGCCCAAAGAATGGAATGGCGACATAGAATGGGCGTGTGATCTCTCACCTTTCCATACCGATTGGACCTATTTTGATAATTGGCATTATGTTGGCAAAAACGATGATGGAACAGATGACTACGATCCGGACTACCATCCATGGCGTTTTGATTATTCAATTGTTTATTCTTTACACATTGATGGCGATGATGGCGAAAAAGAGTTACAAACGACAAATACGAATGCTAGTGTTAATCTAGACCCAGGTAAGTATAATGCTTATGTTGTTGCGCGTGTTATGCTCGGAAACGGGAATCGAGAAATCGCATCCTATAAAGGTCGAGAATTATCCTTCTCTGTGACAGAAACCCCTAACCCCGAGGAACTCCTCCTATCCCGTACCTACAACGGCAAGACCTATTCCGTTATCCGCAAGAACGTCTCCTCCACGGATTGCCGGATTAATGGTGATGGTTCCAAGTTCTATAGTTGTTCGTATTCCGTAAAGGTGGGCAGCGATACCTATGACCTGCCTGGAACGTTCTATTCGTATACGGACCGTGATTTTAGGGATACAGGACCAGTTATGGCCGTCAATACCCAGACGGGCAAAACCTACGTATTCCTCATCGAAAAAGACACAGATGAGACTTACGGAATGTGTGGCCATGTATTCACCCTCAGCAGTGGGTCCATCTCACAACAAACCGTGTTCACCTATGCTAACTTCGGATGGTTCCCTTATTTTGAATGGAATAATGACCAGTTCCTGCTGAATATGTTCTCCTATGCTCAGTATTTCTCCATCATTGCCCCTCAGGACGAAGATTGGACCCTTTATTATAACGAGGATATCTATCCTGATGACTTCCATGCCCTGCAGCAGCAACATGACCTGATCTGCATCCATTAAGGTCTATGATGTCAAAAAAGAGTGAATGACCCCGCCTCCCGGCGGGGTCTCATCATCTTCTCAGCACTCTAAATCTCAACTTCTTGCCATCACTTAAAAAAGAGAAGACTTAATCCGGCTAAAGGAACTTGTGGCAGTGAGATGGAATGGACATGGAATCTCACTGGATTGGGGTAATACACTTGTCATATAGTTCAGAATAAGTTATATTTGTAGAGTTATCCTTTCCGATATGATCCGACTTCTTTCTCTCCTTATCTGCCATTACCTCGGTGACTTCTGCTTCACTTCGCCGGGGATGATCAAGGCTAAGGCCGACGGAAGAAGACCATTGCCGATTCTCCTCCATTCCTGTATCCATGCGGCCTTAGTTGGGTTGTGTCTTGTATGCTGGCGGGTTTCATGGAAGTTAATCCTCCTGATGATGCTCTTGGAGGTCGTCTCTCATTTCTTTATCGACCTGGGAAAGGGACTTATCTCCGGGCGCTCTCAAGTTCTATCCGACCCGAAGAAAAAGGCCTACTGGATGCTCTATGGATTCGACCAACTGCTGCATCTTTCGGTGCTGCTCCTTATTTGCCACCTGTCCACGAATTAACAGATAATCAATACATTTCACCCATGAAAGACAACAAATTATATCAAGGCCAAGAGTATCAATCTCCAAGCCTACGTATTATTCCCATGTCTCTTGAGAATGCCATCTGCGACAGCACGATCCCCGGTGGCAACGAGGATATCGGTTATGAAGATTGGGACTAAATTATGATGGAGGACTGGATTATGAAGAAGAGTTTGTTCTTTGCCGCCGCCGTGCTCACGCTGACCGCATGTACCCGTGAAATGGACGTCAAAACCCCAGTTGGCGAGATGACCATCACTGCCAGGACCGAGACTTCCGCTGATACAAGGACAGTCGTGGAAGGTAAAACCCATGTCTATTGGGAACCGGGAGATGAGATTGTCGTGTTCTCCGGAGGGAAGGTCGGTAAGTTCACCACAGATATCACCACATCTTTGGCGACTGCTGATTTCAATGGAACTCTAGGTGGCGATGCCTGGACGGAAGGGATGGACCTGTGGGCAGTGTATCCGTATTCCAAAGACGCAGTTTTCGATGGGGAAACCATAACGACCACGCTGCCGTCGGAACAAGTCGCCAGATTCGGATCATTCGGGAAGGGGATGAACCTGTCCGTTGCCCACTCTGACAACAACAATCTTCAGTTCTACAACGTGGGCGGTGGCATTAGGTTCTTTCTTACCCGTAAAGGCATCAAGAAAGTGACATTTGAAGGGTATGGTGGGGAATTCCTGTCGGGCAAAGTGAAGATCGGCCTTGATGGGAATGGTTTGCCGATGATTAGAGAAGTAACCGATGGAAGAATAGTCATTACCCTTCTCCCTCCGTCCGGCTATGATTCATTTCCCACCAATGTCTGGTTCTATTGTGTTGCTATCCCTGGCTCTTTAGATTCTGGTTTTAAGTTGGAGTTTTATCGGGATTCCGGCTATAGCAGGAAGGCTTCCGAAAAGGCGGTGACGATCAAGAGATCCATCTTTGGCAGTATCGCCAAAGCGGATGAAGGATGCGAGTTTTTTCCTAACCCGAACACTATTGCTATTCCAGACCCTATTGATCTTGGCCTTTCTGTCAAATGGGCATCGTTCAACCTGGGCGCTTCGAAACCAGAAGAATATGGCAACTACTATGCTTGGGGAGAAACCCAGACTAAATCCGAGTATACGGAGGGCACCTACCAATGGATCACCGATGAGGGGGTAATTAAGTATTGTCCGAAAAATGATAGAATAAGTTGGGGTGGGGCAGGAGATCCGGACGGCAATACCGTCCTGGACCCGGAAGACGATGCCGCCCATGTAAATCTCGGCGGTCTATGGAGGATGCCGACACATCAAGAATGGACACAATTGTGGAATAATTGTACTTGGACCAGGGCCACGCTGAACGGAGTGATTGGAATGCTGGTTACCGCTTGCAACGGCAACAGTATCTTCCTTCCCGCCGCTGGCTCCCTGTTCGTCACCGACTTCTTCTGGGATCCTATCGACTCCGGTGCTTACTGGTCTTCTTCTCTTGCGGGCTCGGACGAAGCGTATAACACAGGCTTCGTTTTTGATGAAGGAGCTGATGACACCGGTGCAGCTGCCGAAGATTTAGGGTTCGTCACCAGTCGCTGGACGGGGCTCTCCGTTCGTCCCGTCTTTGCACAATAAGAACTGATTATCGCGAAAAGAAAAAGAGGCCAAAATGCCTCTTTTATTCGTATTTAGCATTCAACCGATAACCTCATATTCGTCAATCCCAGGAATAAGAGCCAGACCATATTCTTGAAGGTGTATCTGGCCTAAGGAATCGATAAGGCGGACTGTACAAATCTTCCCATTCATTCGGGTTGCTTGCCAGTCTTTGCCGTAAGCATACAAAATTACGGCTTTGTATATCTCTCTCCTTTTCATTAACTTTGAAACAATTAGTACTATACCCTATGAATACATCTGAAGCCCAATGCCAGGAGTATGTCTCCCCCGCCCTTCGCATCATTCCTTTAGACATCGAAAACGCCATCTGCGACAGCACAATTCCCGGTGGCAATGAGGATATCGGTTATGAAGATTGGGACTAAATCGACAATCGCCATGAAAAAGAGATTTTATTTTATTACCGCCGCCACTCTTTCCCTGGTGGCCTGTTCCCGGAATCAGGAAGTCGATGTCCCTGATGCCAACCTTTCCCTCTTTGCCAGAACCGAATCTCCGGCCGATACAAAGACGGTCGTGGAATCCGGGGTTCATGTCTATTGGGAACCGGGAGATGAGATTGCTGTGTTTACGGGAGAACAATCCGCCAAGTTTTCTACGGATATAACGGCATCGTCTGCGACTGCCACATTTAAGGGGACTTTCGGAGATGCTACCTGGCCGGAAGATTTGGATCTTTGGGCTGTGTATCCTTTCTCCGAGAATGCGGTTTTCGATGGGGAGACGATCACAACTACCCTACCATCTGAGCAAGTGGCTCGGGAAGGATCGTTTGGGAAGGATATGAACCTTGCTATCGCCCATTCGAATTCCTCTACGCTTCAGTTTTATAATGTGGGTGGCGGTATTCGATTCTCGGTGACGGAAGAAGGCATCAAGAGAGTTGTTCTCTCTAGTTTAGGAGAAGAAAATCTTTCAGGCCAAATACACTTGTCATTCCAAAACGGAATTCCCACATATAAAGAAGGTATTGGAGTGTCTCCTTACATTGCATTATCAGCCACTGATAATGGATTTGTACCCGGAGAATGGTACTTTATAAATGCCCTTCCTCAAAACTTACCTAACGGATTTCAACTGCGTTTTTATAAAGATGGGTCAAGCGGTGTTCGAGTCTTTGAGAAAAGTGTTGAAATCAAGCGAGGCATCTTTGGCACCGTTGCAAATGCAGATACCGGGGTAGAGTTCTATCAGGATGAGATGGTTCAGGTGGATGATGATGCAATCGAAGGTCTTATTAACCAATGTATCGATTCGGAAGTAGATGTGGAGACGAAGAGAGAGGAACTTGAAGCCCTTCCTTCCGTCGAGTCCGTTGAAATACTGGAGATGGAAACGATAGTTCATTTCGTTTCGGGTGAAGTCGTGTATTATCCCTATGCCTTTCCCTCGATTTTTGACCAAGAAGACATCGCGGGTGCGGCTCCTGCTCCTAAGAAAACTAAAAGTAAGGAAAAGGCGCCGGCAAAAGCAAGTGGATATGTTGCTGCCGATGTTGCAATTTTCAATTTGTTCTCTGAAGATAGGGGCCGCAAGAATCAGAATAAACTAGTGGAAAACACTAAGGCTGTTTTTGAACGAGCCGGAAAATCCGTTCACATCTATGGACGCGATGATTTTAACATTGACAACTTGGTTGAAGCAATTAAAAGCAATGCTATCATTTTCGTCTCAACTTTAGGGACAACTGATAACAGGATTCTTCTTGGTCAAAAGAAGACAAATATCCCTGAGACATATGATAATTTAATGTATATTAACAACTTCCACACCAAGAAGTATGATTGGTCCCAACGCTATACAACGGATATCATACAGATTCTCAACGATAAGCATTACTCAGGACCTCTTGTATATCTTGCCAGTTGTTATACAAAGCCCAACAACAATAGTAGTCTGAATTTGGTTGGATGGAATGGAATTAACAAAGTCGGACAAGCATATGGATTGATCATTGCAGATTACTATGCAACCTGGGGAAAGACATACCAGGCCTTCTCCATTGACTTTTCAAATGACCATACCCCCAGTGGGACTATTATTGATCCGTTGGAAACGAATACCAAATTAATCCACTATGGTTATGGCTGGAGTGGAAATAGTCGAGACGGTTGGACTGAACTCAAATATGACAATAAGGTCGTCATAGATCAGCCCACACCAGGAACATGCAATAAGAATCTTAAGTATGCAGTTAAACTCTCATATAGGAATACAGGAAGTCTCGTCACCGACGGTAAATCAGTGACATATGATAATGGAAACAAATACTATCTTGAATATACTAATCTTGGAGATGACGAAAATGGCATTCTGAGGAGGAGCGATCCTCTTCGTTTTAAAGACGATAAAGTAGAGTATAACGTCAAGAATCTGACGCCCGGAGTATGGCGATTCTTATCTTATCCTACCTCCGATGATTTATATTATGGAGCCTTGAAGTATCAAGATTGTACTTATGCAATCTTCTCACATAGCTTCAAAGAGAATGATGTTCAGGAAGACGAAACCCCTGTTGTTGTCACGTTGGGGACGTTGGCCGGAACAGAAGATCTCGTGTTGGGAGGCGGGGTAATAAACCGCTCTCTTGCCGGATTGGAGACAGGATTCCAATACTGGAAGAAAGACTCCCCCACAAATAAATGGATAGTTGCCACTACCACCACATATGAAGACTATTTCGGTGCCGTCCTTCAAATTCCTGATCTTGATGGAGAATATGAGTTTAGGGCATTTGCAAAAGATGAAGAAGGTTTGATCGGTTATGGCGATATTCAGTCCTTCAAATATAGTGGAGGGCCGCAACAAGAATATGCTGTTCCCGAAATCGTTGACCTTGGACTTCCTTCAGGTGTCAAATGGGCTTCATTTAATCTTGGAGCCACAAAACCTGAAGAATATGGTGACTATTTTGCTTGGGGTGAGATAGAACCGTATTATGAATCAGGATATGCTCAGTCACAGTCACCAGTTTGGAGGCTCGGGAAGGAGGCGGGATATGATTGGCCATCCTATAAGTGGAGTAATGGCTCAGAACAATCTTTAACAAACTATTGCTATGACTATTCTTATGGACATAATGGCTATATGGATGAAAAGACTATCTTGGACCCGGAAGATGATGCTGCTCATGCTAACCTTGGTGACAAATGGAGAATGCCCACGAATGCCGATTTAAATGAACTGAGAGAATTGTGTCGCTGGGAATCGACTACTTTGAATGGAGTGCACGGTTTGAAAGTAACGGGGCTTAATGGCAATAGTATCTTCCTTCCAAACGGAGGGAGCAGGGACAAATTATACATTAAGAATATTAGTACAACTTCAGACTATTGGACGTCGTCCCTTTATTCGGAATCATCCCTCCATTCAGTTCCAAGTTATGCGTACAGTTTCGGTTGTTATGATGGAGATGTCGCCTGGGGGGGTAGTTTACGCATTTTTGGGTACGCTATCCGTCCAGTCTACGGGGAGGCCAAAACAACAGCGGATTATGCTACACCAGAAATGGTTGACCTTGGCCTTTCCGTCAAGTGGGCATCTTTTAATTTGGGCGCCACAAAGCCGGAAGAGCATGGAGATTTATTTGCTTGGGGCGAGACAGAACCGTATTATAGCAGCCTGGATCCATTGATTTGGAAGCCTGGGAAGGGAGCCGGATATTCGCCTCTCTCCTATAAATGGTGCGTAGATTCCTCAGAAGACGAATTCACTAATATAACCAAATACTGCACTGATCCATCTTTGGGTTATAACGGCTTTACGGACAGGAAAACTGTTCTTGAACTAGAGGATGATGCCGCCCATGTGAACCTCGGCGGTTATTGGCGTATGCCGACATGGGAGGAGTGGAAAGAGTTGATAAATGAGTGCAAATGGGAAGGGCCTTATTATCTAGATGGGGATGACTTTATCGAAGGTTGGAGGATAACAGGACCCAATGGGAATAGTATCTTCCTCCCTCCAGTTTCCGATTGTTATAGCGCTGATGATAATTCTGATTCTGGTACTTATTGGAGTTCATCCCTCTACAACTATAATGGTCAATATTCTTCAGACGTTGCGCATATTTTAATCTTTCATACTACCGGAACATATGACGGTCAGCCAATGAATGATTGTGGTAACTGGCGTTATGAAGGCCACTCCATCCGCCCCGTCTATGATGACAAATAAAGAAAAAATAACAGACCCCGCCACTCGGCGGGGTCTTATCATCTTCTCAGCACTCTCTAATCTCAACTTCTCTTGCCATCACTTCCCAGCATTGTCTTTCGATACCCTCATTGTCGGTTTATCTCTGAACTCTTACTCTACCAGATCCTTTGACAGTCTTTCCTTTTTTCGATTAGGTTCAGGCAAGTATTCTTCTCACTTTCTCAGGCTGAGATATTAAACCAGCAGCAGCCAATTACGATTCCCGGCGTTCGTTTGTAAGTTGTTTCGGTGCATACGGAGAAACGGGCAACTCTCGTGTCTCCGACAGGGGTTATCTTCGCCAGTCTTTTCCTTCATTATCATCCATTCTGTAATTCTTGATTTTGTTTCCCCTTTTCATTAAATTTGAAACAATTAGCACTATACCCTATGAATACATCTGAAGCCCAAAGCCAGGAGTATGTCTCCCCCGCCCTTCGCATCGTTCCATTGATCATCGAAAATGCCATCTGCGACAGCACCATCCCCGGTGGCAATGAGGATATCGGTTATGAAGATTGGGACTAGATAATGATGGAGGAAACGATTATGAGAAAGAGTTTATTCATTGGCCTTGTCGCTGTTCTTGGCCTTATCGGTTGCTCACGGAATCAGGAAGTTGATGTCCCTGATGCCAACCTTTCCATCTTGGCCAGAACCGAATCTCCGGCAGAGACGAAAACGGTCGTGGAATCCGGAGTCCATGTTTTCTGGGAGCCGGGAGATGAGATTGCTGTCTTTACAGGTGAGAAGGCGGCCAAGTTCACGACGGATATTACGGCCGCATCTGGGACGGCCACATTCAAGGGGACTTTCGGAGAGGAGACCTGGCCGGAGGATTTGGATCTATGGGCAGTGTATCCTTTCTCCGAGGATGCGGTTTTCGATGGGGAGACCATAACGACTACCCTACCCTCAGAGCAAGTGGCTCGGGAAGGTTCGTTCGGGAAGGATATGAACCTTGCCATTGCTCATTCTTCCGGGACTACACTTCAGTTCTATAATGTAGGCGGTGGTATTCGGTTCAGTGTTACGGAAGAAGGTATCAAGAAGGTTATGTTCGAGGGGCTTTCCGGTGAGATTATTTCGGGTAAGGTGAAGATTGGGTTTGAAGATGGTATCCCTGTTGTTAAGGAGGTCACAGGGGGCAGCCAGTTCATAACGTTGCTTCCTCCTACCGGACAAGAGACATTCGAGCCTAGCGCTTGGTACTTTATTGTTGCCATCCCTGGCTCTCTTGAGGGGGGATATAAGTTGAGGTTCTATAAGGATTCGGATTATGCCAGGAAGGTGTCGGAGAAGGCCGTAGAGATTAAGAGAAGCATTTATGGCACTCTGGATAACGCAGATGAAGGGATTGAATTCGAGCCACAGAAGACGCATTTTCCAGAGACTGAGGAAGAAAAGGAGGCGTCAATAGTTCGTATTGAAAATATCGCAGAACAAACCAAAAGCATTATAGACAGATTAATAATTAATCATTCGATATCAGATGAAGTCGAATTGATCAAGGGGTTTTCTTCGATTGAGGGCGTGATAAACTGTTCCTTAAATGAGTCGAAAGATGTAGCATATTTAATGCTGGCAGACAGTGTGTTCGTAAATGTTCGGCTTATCGAGGACAGTTCAAAATGGAGCGATGGGATGATAAATCCAAGTATACGAAGTGCTCCTACCAAGCCGATAAGTAAGAATGTGACTGCTTCGAAAAGACTCCTGATCTTATCACCGTATCAAAGCGAGATCAAGAATTGGTCTGCTGTTAAGTGCTCATATTTGGAAGAATGTCTGGCTCCGCTTGGATTCCAAGTTGACTCTCTCGTAGACAACGAAGTTAAGTTGGATCACTTTTGTGGTGATCATTTAAAACAATATGATGTCGTTTTGATAACGACACATGGGAATTTTAACTTGACTGTGAATGGAAGAGAGTGTAGTGCAATTGATACGGGCGAAAGAGTCAGTCTAGGGAGTAGAGTCATTCGTTATTTTAACAGGGAATCAGATATTAGTTTCGCAATCGCCAATGGTGTTCCAACTTATGCTGCCACGGCAGCATGGATAGAAAAGACGACATCCGACCTTGGCCCAACATCTTTCAATAATTCCCTTGTTTTGCTGCAAGCATGCTATTCCTACTATAGTGATGAGTATTACAATTATTTCATAAATCATGGTGTTTCCGCTTTCGGCGGATTTAACCGAGAAACAGACAAACAAGTGTCGAGGGCAATCGTAAGTAAATTGATCTTCTATTTATCCTCCGGAGTGGATTTTAAGACTGCGGCCGAATATGTGAAGACTGCAGATTCGGATGTTATCGCTACATATAATCATGTAAAACTAGAGAAGGGAGACAGTTCTGATATCTCACCTGAGAATTTCCATTTCACACCTAATTCGCATTATTTTATATCGGACTCTCATCCAAAGCAACTTGAACATAAGGTCAATTCTGATGGAAAGCATTGCTTTTCATGGGTAATGGCGCCATCGTGGGGATCCCTTTTGTTTAATATTGTTATCGATGGAAAAACCATCCATGAAGATTTGGAGATCGACGATAGTTATGACTTTTCCGATCCTTCAAATCGGCAGTTGTCGTTTTCTTTTGTACCAACTTCTTTTACGCCGTCTAGTGGAGAACGGAAATACCCTTGGAGCATAATTGCTAAAGTATATGTCGATGACGAATTCTTTGCGTCCTACCTAAGCGATGGAGAGCCTTTCTCCGTTACCGAAGAAATCCATTATGAACCCCCCGAAGCCATCGACCTCGGCCTTCCTTCCGGGACTAAGTGGGCCTCATTCAATCTGGGTGCTACAAAACCCGAGGAGTATGGGTATTATTATGCCTGGGGAGAGACGGAACCAAAAGCCTCTTATTCTTGGAGCAATTATAAGTGGTGCAAAGGGACGGATCACACATTAACAAAATACTGTACAGATAGTTCATCCGGCTATGAAGGGTTTGTGGACAACAAAACAAAACTCGATTTATCCGATGATGCTGCTCGTGTTAATTTACAAGGCTATTTTAGGACACCGACATGTGATGAGATGAAAGAACTCTTCGAAAACTCATCTGTTGAATGGACAAATAGTTATCAGGGGACAGGTGAGGCTGGCTACATTCTTACTAGCAATGTGCCAGGCTATACAAACAATTCAGTTTTCCTTCCTTTTGCAGGCGATTCCAGGGGAAACCAAGGCCAGATTGGAAATTATATGATGTCAGAGACTACTGGTTGTGTGCCTCAGGGCTTTAATTCTATGTATCTTAAATCCGACATAATCTATGGCGGAGGTTACATGAATAGGATTCATGTTGGTTCTAAAGCAGAGGGTACAACCATCCGCCCTGTTTATCCAACTCAAGTCAAACAGATTACAATTGTACCAACGCAGACATCTAGTTACGTTGGGAATCAAATTGTTTTGAGTACTGAAACTGTCCCTGAGAACGCTTCACATAACTATGTCTGGTCGAGTAGTAATGAATCTATTGCTAAAGTGTTTTCCTCAAGAGATAATACTTGCCGTATCAACTTAGTCTCCCCAGGTGTCGCCACCATTACTGTAACCGCTTTGGATGGAAACGTCTCGGCATCCTGTCAAGTGATTGTGAAAGAAGAAGAACCTAAAGCTATAATCAACATCTCACCAACCGAGATTAATTACGGAGATGTAAAAGTCGGGGAGGGACTTGGTCATGAGACAGGCAGAGTTACTTTCACCAATACCGGCAATGCCGATTTGTCAATATTCTTTATAGATTGCCCAGACGGTTTTTCACATTCTACAGGTTATACTTTCCCAATAGTCATTTCTCCAGGAAATGATAAGACCATAGTGTTTGCATTTAAACCTACCGAAGTAAAGACTTATAGCGGATACATACAAGTTTATACAAATGCATCAAATGGTGGCGGCACGATTAAAGTCACGGGGAACGGAATTGAATGACAAAATGGTAGGAAGAGATGGCAAATAGGGATTGGTGTATTCCAATCCCTTTCACTCCGATAGATTCAAGTTCATCAACTCCAGAATCAGTGAAATCCAGACTAGAGCCTTGCCCATCCGGGACTTGGGCGTGAACTTCCCCACGACGGCATCCATCCACTTCTCGAACTCCAGGGTGACATGATACTTACTGAATGCAGTGTTGTCGGTTCAGTGCGTTATGCACCGTAATCCTTGAAGGACCACGGACACCTTTCCCCTTTGATTCTTTTACAATCATTTATTCATTTGGAAAAGAGATCTAATAGCAGAAAACAAGAATCCGAGAACTAGAAAGATCGCTATGCCGGCAACAATTGTGATAAGCAGCGCCCCGATAGTTCCAGATTCAATCTCCCAGAAATCGGAAAGAAATGGCATCTTTGTTCCAACAAAGAAGAGTTGGAAGGCTGATATCACAGAGACAATCCCTAGAATAATATTCATCGTAACTTCTCTGGAAGAAGCCTGACCATCCTTTATATTTCTAAGGCTGTCATCAATAATCCTAATACTGTACTCAAATTCATTTCGATCCTTCATTACTTTCAAGCGGTCGGTGATTCTCTTGTCTATTTGACAGAAGTTGGGATGACGATACCGAACAGCATCATATTGTAACATGGACTGACCAAGAACAAAAGTAATGATTTGATTACGGTTTATGACATTTGTGATATCCAACTTATTACCATGCGAAACAGCATTACGTAGAAGCACTGAACTTGCGTTGCGAACAACTGTTTTTTTAGCCAAACAAAACTGGAGCAGCATAAGTAAGTCAGGTCGACAAACTCCGTCATACTGTTTTCTAGTCTCCTCCGTCCAATCAATCATTCTCTTCTCTTCATCCTTTGGACGCGAGTATGTCTCAATAAAAAGAGCGACATTCTCTCCAACATATGCCATAGAATCTGAAGAGTCTAATATATCATCACCACAATATGTCTCGAATATACCTTCGCTGTCATCAATTGCTGAAAGAGAGAACAAAGACAATAACTCCTTTTTATGGGATTCCTGAATATGGGTGATGACTTCTTCATCTGATAACGCGAATTCGTTATCCAAAGAGAAATAATCACTACCGTCTTTCTGTGGATCCTGCAGATTCCGGGGTAATTCCACATATGCGTACTTAGTGTCTACGATTTCAGAAACCTCAAGGTTCTTCTTTTCTTTTTTGGTATTATATGACAATCCGGCTTTATTTTTTGTGAAATGCTTTATGATATATCCTTTATACCTCTGTCGAATACTAGCAAATGCTTCTTTAATACCGGTTTCATGATTTAACTGAATCGTTTGTTCAACGTCATTGAAAAGAGGCGTCCCATCTTCTGTAAAGGGTACATCCGTGAACGTGGCAGTTGAGTTATCCGTAATGCTATTAGTACTCTCTAATACCTTCGAATAGAAAGGCGTCGTAAGATAAAAATCAAGAAAATCAATGAGACGCCAGATGCTAAAGGGATCACTCGATTCACACATTTGTTGATCGAAGAAGAAATGGTAGGTTAGCGAAACGGTATCTCCAAAGAAACAAGCCATGTTTACCAAGCATTTCCCCTTTAATTCGAATGCCTCGAACTCCCCTTTCTCGACATTATAAGCCAACGGCAGTTGAATGTCAAAACCAAAACCAGGTAGAGCATAGTTCTCGACAGTCTGGGACGGATTAAGGCTATCTGAAGACCAAATACTCTCACTTAACAAAGTAAAATTGGGACATTCTTTAGCAGTCGTTCCCTTGGGCACTGAAAAAGATAGGAAATGAGGAAGTGAAAATGTTTGAATAAACACAACACAAAGTCTGGGAATCTGAAGACCGATTTGATTACAATCGGGACGAGAAGAATGATTCCGCTTTTCAATTGATTTGACTCTCTTCTTGGCCATATGATAGTACCTAATTATACAAAGATAAAGACTATTTCATTATCTAAAAAATGTCAAGAAATTTACAAGATACGAACAAGTCCCAACATCTAGACATAGATGGCTTTTTCAAAAGAATGTGAGGTCGTCTCTTCTTTGTGCGCAAGAGTAAACCAATACCAGTTTTAAGTTAAACCAGAGTCAACTTTGTTCAGTCTTAAGGATAAATGTTGTCAACCAAAAACCGAAAAATGACACAAAACCGAGAAAAGGATAGGCTATGTCGGTTAACTCCAACGCGCGTTAATGAAAGAGCAGCGGCTTCAACAACTTTAGTTGAAGCCGCTGCCACATTATCGAAGAGGCTTACCCCTCCCCCAACCACTACATCACTTCGGCTCCTCCCAACTATAAGAACGCCCCGCAACCATGGGCACCTCGTATGTGATGGCATCCGTCTGGATAAGAATGGTATCAAATAGAACACTCTCATATTGACCAAGATATTCGTAACCGGAGGAGAGAGTGAAATGAACGGTAACGGTCATGGATTCACCGGGGCCGAGCACGAAGCCTCCTAGAGGGGAGATAGAATAGTATGACGGATTGGTTCCCGTCGTGGTCACATTGAAACTAGCGGACCTATCCCCGATATTGGTGATGGTAAGTTTCTGAGTCCTGCCAACATATTCCAAGGGGTCATCAATATTGAAATGAAAATAAGAGGCTGATACCCATAACTGCGGACTGACCTCCTTCCTGGTTACGCTGAAGCGGCGGAAGACATCGTACTCCAGTGTCAATCTGGACGCAAGGTCCCGTTTGTAAACGTTCTTTTCGGTCCAGACACGGACGGTCATTGATGCATTTGTAATGGGAAGGGAAAGGAAATACACGGAAACGGATCCATCCGATCCGATTACGCGGTCGGCCTCATCCCAATTATAGAGATCAAGCCGGAGTTCTTTTCGAGGAACGTATCTCGTTCCTTCCTCTTCGTAGTCAAGTTCGCCGCCAAGAGGCTGATCCGAATATAAAGCCACGCCCACGACTTTTTCTCCGGGCGCTATACCCTTGACCGTGATCTTGTTGACGGAAGCCATCCTCCTCATCTTGAATTGGATGACCGTATTCTCATCGGCCCGTGCCCCGTCTTTCAACTTGACACTCTCCGCCGATACCAACACATCGGCACCAGGATCGTATGACGAAGGACTCGGGCACTGATAAAATGGGACGCAGAGATCACCGAAAGTCGGTATTTCCTGCGCATAAACCGCTGAGTATGTGAACGATGTGGCATCCGTATCAGGGAATGTCGCTTCGAATGATGCAATCCTCCCCCCTTCGCTCAGGGTCATTTCAAGGGATGTCGGCAGTACGCCATTCTCATAAATATAGAAATACTGTTTATCGTCAATGTCCCAGTAATAGGATGCCGTATTCTCCCCCTCGACGACGTATGTCCTCGTGTCGATATCCTTCTGGGCAACAACCGTAACGGTATGGGTTCCTTTCGCATGGTCCATTCCGTCGCTTTCCACTTTGGAACAGCCGATGCAGGTTATGATGGCCAAAGCCAAACAGCCAAGTATGTCGAAAGTCTTCATAATCCAAGAGGTTTTAGTCCAATTCGCCTTCGTCGATAATCGGGTCATCGCTTCCGGGGTATCCGGTAATCACGGACGAGCCAAGAAAGGCCGTGTCGATCCTGACCTCTAGGATCCGGCATTCGGGTGTCTTGTAAACAAGGGCTTTCATAGTGTTATGGGTTTTTTAAAGTATTCTGTGTTAATTATGGGAACAATTCCCATTTACGGTCAATCCAAGATCTACCTCATCGTAAGGGGATTTGTGACGGTGTAGTCCAATTGAAGGCCATTAGTCTTGGACGTTCGTATTACTCATTGTCCATACTTCTTAAGATTCTTTTTGTTTATCCTATCAAGAATCTCGGATGTTGTACCTTCAGTGCTTACACCGGCTCGTTCCGCCTGCTTGACGACGCTTGCATGATTAATCCTGTCGAGTATTTCCGATGTCGTGCCTTCAGTGCTCACACCGGCTCGTTCCGCCTGCTTGACGACGCTTGCATGATTAATCCTGTCAAGTATTTCCGACGTCGTGCCTTCAGTGCTCACACCGGCTCGTTCTGCCTGCTTGACGACATCCTCGTGAAAGGTAAGATTCTCTGCAGGAGAAACCTTTGCAATCTCTTCTACAGCCTGCTCTTGGTTGTCTACATTGACATCAATACTTTCATCAAGGATGTTCAATTCAGATAACACTTCATTTCTGGATCCAACATCAACAGATTCGCGCGCTGGCAAATCTACCGAATTCGGTGCTTCAGCGCCATTATGAACGGAAGCTTTAGGGATTGATGAATTCTTGGTTGCTTTTGATTGCTGTTTAATTACAGCCGGAGATTCTTCCTTGGTTTTATTATTCTCGGTTCTGATTACCATTCTTGATGGTTTCGTGGATAATCTGTTATCATCTGCCTTCTTTCCAATGATAAGAACAACCGCAAGAATACAAACGAATACAAGGAATATCTTCCCGCCCCTTTTCTTTTTCTTTGTCGAGAAGTAACCAGGATAATTACGTGGCTTGGGCCTGATATCCCTTTCTGCTGTATTATATTCAGAAGTATACGAACGGATATAATAATCCGTTTCTGGAGTTTTCATCTCCTTTATTGAATCTGGTTTAGGCTCAGACTCAGGCATAATCCCATGCCTTTTTTGATGGCATTCCTTGCAAAGCACGACAACCTCTTCCGGTCTATAGGACCATGGATTGATATCACGGTAAACCAAATGATGAACCTGAAGCCTGTGCCTTTCATTAGGGAAACTACGGCCACAATCCTGACAAGTGAAATTCCTCTCTTTGATCAGAGAATATGAATACCCTTTCCAATAATCCGACTGAAGTAGTCGCTCGTATTCTTCCTTTGTCATAACGAATGAAGCGGAAAACCAAGTATGAAAGCATGATAATATTTCCTGCCAAAGATACTCACATTCGCCAACATCTCCAAAACACGATCATTCCGCAACAGATATAAACCAGGATCCAAGTTCTTATTATCCAAAATGCACTTTTTCGGGTTGCATTAAACAACTGATACTTGCAAAACAATCTACGCATTGGACACGTGTATGGAATATGAAGTTTTTTCCTACATCAAGCCACACCCTTTTGTGCGACGCAATTATTATTTTTCCTTTGTCAATAATTGTCAGAATATATGACTATATTTGTTCCTCACATACTTTCAAAATGACTACCACTAAAAACAATCTGAAATCTCTCAGTGATATCTTTGTAAATGATATCCAATTCATTGTTCCTGATTACCAGCGCGGTTATTCATGGGGTGAGGAACAACTAGACGATCTTTGGGAGGACCTTGAAAACATCACTGGTAACAGGTATCATTATACCGGGATGTTTACCTTCTGCAAATCAGAATTTGGTGAACGCTGTTATAGCATCGTTGACGGCCAACAGAGAATGACTACGCTTATCATCCTAATCAATGAACTACTCAAAAGGATAGAAGGAGGAATCCCGAACGGAGATAGTGTAGAGAAATACAAAGAGACTTATCTTTATAAAAAGCCATATGGTGCGATTTCATTTGATTACAGGTTTCGTTACGGTGTAGACGAACCCAGCGACGCTTTTTTTAAGACCGAGATTCTCGGCCAGGTTGATTCATCTTCCCCATTACATCCCAAAGACACGCTCTATACCAAGAACCTCCGATTCGCTAAGGCATATTTCGCAGAGAAGATCAAGGATATGAATCAAATAGCCTTGGCTGATGTTTTCAAGAAAGTGACTGAGAGACTTAAGTTCAACGAGTACATGATCGATGACATCAATGACGTCTATGTAACCTTCGAGACAATGAACAACCGCGGCAAAAGTCTCTCGACACTCGAACTTCTAAAAAACAGACTCATATATCTCTCCACCCTATATGAGAATATGTCACCGGATGATTCGGTTACAAATGGTAACGTAAAAGAATTATGCAAGAACATCAATAATGCGTGGAAAACCATTTACGAGATTCTTGGGAAGAGTTCACACAAGATCCTTTGGGATGACGATTTCTTGCGTGACCATTGGATAATGTATTTCAGGTACGACAGGACGCAATCTCAGGTCTTTAAGAAGGATTTGCTGTCGGAATTCTTTACAGCAAAGAAGGTTCTGGGCAATGAATTGTCCATCCAAGAGATAAATGATTATGTGCTTAACTTACAGCAAAGTGCCAGAGTCTGGTTCAATATTAATTGTCCAACAGAAAGCGAACTTTCAGCCGATAGTCAAGAATGGCTGACTCGCTTGAATCGTGTTGGGATAGGCAGTTTCTGTCCTTTGTTGATGGCCGCATATCTCCACGCAAAAAAAGAGCATGACATTCTCGCCCTGGTCAAGGCTTGTGAAAGGTTCAGATTTCTTGTTTCTGCTGTCAGTTATCGCCGCGCTAATACAGCAGATTCTCATTTCTACACCCTTGCCCATAGTTATTTTGTCAATCCATCCGGGTTTAACCTGCTTGATGATGTCACATATCAGACCGGTCAATGGACCAATATTCCTGGATTCGTGAACACCATCGCTGATTTGTATCAGAGGTGGTCCGGATTCTTCGACTGGAAAGGCATACGCTACTTCTTATATGAGTATGAGAAGCATTTACAGAGCCAAGGAGATGTAAAGGTCGATTGGAGCATATTTGAAAAGAATCAAAGTGGAAAGGTGTCCATTGAACATGTTTATCCGCAGTCTCCGACTGATTCATATTGGACGTCCCGTTTCATAAGTGACGCCGATAAGGGTTTAACACATTCTCTAGGTAATCTTCTCCTGTTGAGCATCAGTAAAAATGCTAGTTTGCAGAATGAGGGCTTTGATAAGAAGAAAACTACAGTCAGGAATCCAGATGGAACCATTGTTCATAATGGATATGATAATGGATCTTACAGTGAGATCGAAGTGTCTCATCAAACCGAATGGACTCCAGAGAAGATTATTGAACGTGGAAAGCATCTTCTAGGGTTTCTAAAGACTCATTGGCAGATTGACTATGACTTCAGTGAAGAAGAGTATAACAAACTATTGAACATAAAGGGTACATCTTCAAAAACCTTGTCACAGCAGGTGGCAGGATCTGAAATGCTTGACACAGGAGACACAGATAATGATTCTGTCATTTTTGAAGAACAGTTGTGACGGCTCGGAAATTAATATACACAAGTAACTAGCCCCCCATGGACCAACCCAAAATCGAACGCCTGCTGCGCCTAATGCGCCTAATGTCAGGAAATACATATTACACGATCCAGGAACTGCAGGATACCCTCGGGATGTCCGAGAGGACCATCTATCGGTATATCGACACGTTCAAGGCGGCGGGGTTCGCCGTGGAGAAGGTACGCGGGAATGTTTACCGGCTGGTCAACATGAGGAGGCCGTATCCGGATCTGTCGAAGATCGTGTATTTCTCCGAGGAGGAGGCGTACATCGTGAACAGGCTCATCGACTCGCTGGACAATACGAATGCCCTGAAGCAGGGGCTTCATCGGAAGTTGGCGGCCATCTATGACGCGACATCCATTGCCGACTACATCGACAAGAAATCCAATTCCGCCAATATCCAGGCGCTGGCCGAGGCGGCCAAGGGGAAGAAGATGGCTATTCTCAAGAAGTACGAATCGGCTCATTCCGGCGACATCCGTGACCGCAAGGTGGAACCGTTCGCTTTCACGACAAACTACCTGGATGTCTGGTGTTACGATCTGGAAGACGGCAAGAACAAGCGGTTCAAGATTTCCCGCATCGACGAAGTCCTTGTTCTGGATGAGCCCTGGGTGGCGGAAGCCGAGCATTGCTCTTCGGAGATAGACGTGTTCCGCATGAGCGGTCCCCATATCTGTCATGTGCGTCTCCAACTTTCCCTGCAGGCCAAGAACCTGCTGCTGGAGGAGTATCCGCTTGCCGAGAAGAGTATCCGCAAGAACGGTGACCATTATATCTTTGACGACGATGTCCGCGCCATGGAGGGGGTAGGACGGTTCGTCATCGGCCTTGCCTCCGATATCGTTATCCTGGAAGGTGCCGAGTTAAGGGAATATATCCGGGACTTCGTTTCCCGGCATCTGGAAAAAGTGTAAAAAAGTTCAAATGTTTTCCGGGCCTGTCAAAACCTGACAGAACGGGGCGATACCTTTGCAGCGTTGAATCAGATTACGTATCGGAATATGAAGACATTCATCCTGCTCTGGAACCCCGAAATCTCGAACTACTCCTACAAGAGTTACTGCCGGGAATATCTCCGCCATGTCGGCAATGTGATCACCTGGAATCTTCATGACTATGAGGATGCCCAGCCCGGAGACCGGGTCTTCTGGCTCCGGTGCGGCGAAGGGCGTACCGGGATCCTGATGGCCGGTTTCGTCTATGAATCGGCCTTCGAGGATGTCCATTGGCGGAATCCCGAGCAGATGACCTCCTATGTGCCGTTCCTGGTGGAATATGCCGTGGATCCGGAGGAAATGCCGCTCATCACGACGGACATGCTCCGGAAAGAGATGCCGGACTTCGACTGGAACGGTGGCCACAGCGGCCGTCGCCTGAATCCGGAATATGCCGATAAACTCGAGATGATGTGGACCAAATACGTGATGGACCATGCCCATGCCTTCGAGTCCCGGTCCATCGCCGCCTGTGACGATGAACTGCTGTCCAAGTTCCAGCCCGCCAATGACATCATCCAGGACCACATGGTCCGCATCAAGGGCGGCACCTGTGAAATCTGCGGCTACGACTTCTACAAAGTATTCGGCGAAGACGTGGACACCGCCTGCGAATACGATTTCCTCTACCACGACGGCAAGGTCTCCGACAACATCGAAGACAACTTCCACGCCTTCTGCCCCTCCTGCAAATCCGTTATCGGCATTGTCGATGACTTGACGCAGGTGGAGGCCAAGGTGGAAAGGAAACTTTTTTTGTAAAGTTTTTTGAGACTGTCAAAAGTTGACAATTTCGGGGCGTACCTTTGCACCAAGAAAAACAGAAAATCGTTACTCAAAGGTTTTTATAACTTACTTAGTTTGTTGTTTCATTACTTATCTCAAAGGTTTGAAACCGGTGCGTCGGGAGATGCGCCGGTTTCGTTTTTCCTTTTTTTCTCGTCTGTCAAAACTTGACAAAATACAGGGCTACCTTTGCAACCGTAATCGTGAAATAGCACTCCTATGAATTCGGACTACAATTTGACTATCAAGACTGTACGCCACAGCGACTATGCCGACGAATACGAGGGACGGGAGGGCCTGATCAAATTGCCTTACAAACTGCTCCTTCAGCAGAGCGAGATCCGCAACGGCCAACTTCAGTCCGATAACGATGAACTTCGCGATAAGGTCGATGCCCTCAATGCGAAAATCGCCGAACTGGAGGCTGAGAACAATGACCGTCTTGTTGAACTGACCAGGAAATAACATACTAAAGTATTTGACCATGTACACGAAAGACACCACCATCCCCTCCCACGGAAGGAGGTCCAAGGCCGATAACGCCGGTTTCATCCGCATCAAGATCTCACGCTGGCCGGGCACGATCCTCACCAGATGCGACGGATTTGACTTCTACCTCAACATCCACCCCGCCACCAAAACCTACAACGCGACGATTGAAAGCACGGAAAGCATCACGGGCAACAGGCTCTCCGTTTCGCCGGACATCCCATCTGATGTCCTCGAACAGATGGTCCGCCTTGCCATGAACGACGACTTCATGTCCATCAAGAATGCCGACATCTTCCCGGACAAGTCGATGCTCGACGGCAATGATGTCAGGATCACCGTCCGCTCCGACATCGGCAACCTCTCCCTATCCAGCAACCTCCTGGACGACACCCTCCTCAACGGCTGGCTCCCCACGACGAAAATGAACTTCCACACCCCCTTCGCCCCCCTCGCCGCCCTCGCCTACACCGCCTTCGGCATCGACCCCTACGAAGAATGTTCAGTCCTCATTGACTAGCAGTCCACGTAAACAAGAATCTCTCCATCCCCGCAGTACGCACTAGGCATCCCCTCAGCACGGCCGAGGAATCATTTTCGCAGGTCACCGTGCCCTCACGCGTGCTCCAGCACGGCTGAGGGATCGTTTTCGTAGATTATCGCGCCCCCACGCGTGCTCCAGCACGGCTGAGGGATCGTTTTCATAGGTTACCGTGCCCCCAGCCGTGCTGGCCCCCTGGCTTAGCATAAAAAAAACCGCGTCTCGTGAGAGTACGCGGAGATTACCCCTCTGCCAAAACATCGGCAAAGACATTATGAATGATTTCGCCGGTTTCGGCGATAAAGGAAAATGCAGGAGATGAGAATGGTTATTAACATACACAATATTGATGCAAATAATCGGCCATTCGTTTCACCCGGACAACAAAAATCCACCACCAAAATCACAAATCCAACAAAAAAGCGTAACTTAGTGGCAGTATGAATCCGATTTCCCAGCGCTTGCTGAGCCAGCAACTCATCTGCCCGCAATTCGCCACGCCCAAGGAGGTGGTGGACTGGTTGGGGGCGATGCAGGCGCAGGAGTACCGGATGATGCGCTGGGCCGTGTCGATGCGCACCCGGAAACCGTCGCTCAAGGCGTTCCGGAAGGCTTTCGACAGCGGAGAAATCGTCCGGCTTCACCTGATGCGGGGCACCTGGCAACTGGTAACCGACGATGACTACTGGCCTTTGCTCGGCCTCTGCAGCCCCAAGGCCCTGTCGGTCATCAAAGGCTGGATGACCAGCAACAAGATATGCATTCCGGACGAGGAACTCTTCCGCATCCGGGATATCCTGGTCCGGACGGCAGACGACCTCGGAAGCGTCACCAAGGAAGATTTCGTCCAGGCACTCGCCGAGCGTGCCATCCGGATGGACGACCACCGGCTTTCCTACCACATCCGGATGGCGGAACTTTCCGGCATCCTGTGCAGCGGAGACTTACTGCCGATGAAGGCCACTTATGCGCTCACGGCCAACAAGTTGCCCGTCCAAAAGCCAATCGACCGGGACGAGGTGCTGATGAACCTCGCCCGCAAGTATTTCCGCCACAGCCAGCCCGCCACCCTGGAGGATTTCGTCTGGTGGAGCGGCCTCAATGCGGGAGACTGCCGGAGGGGCATCGGCCTCCTAGGCGACTGGCTCCACGTGGAGAAATGGAAGCGGCGGGAATTCTACCTCACCGACGAAGCCCGCACCCAGGGCTTCCGGAAGGACCGCACCATCCTGCTCCCGCCCTTCGACGAATACCTGATCAGTTACAAGAGCCGGGACGTCGTCCTGCCCCTCGAGCATCGGCACCGCGCCCACGACCAGACCGGGACCTTCTGGCCCGTCATCCTCCTGGACGGCGAAGTCGTGGGGAACTGGACCTTCACCAAAGACACTGTCAACACCCATATCTTCCGCGAGAACTGCGCCCCCTCCCCCGCGAGTCTCGAAAAGGAAATGGACCGATTCACCCAATACCTGCACCGATAGCATGGCCAGAATCTACGTCGCCTCCAGTTGGAGGAACCCATTCTTCCCCGAAGTGGTCCAACGCCTCCGCGAAGCGGGCCACGAGGTCTATGATTTCCGCAATCCGCCCCACGGCGGCAAGGGCTTCCGTTGGACGGACATCGACGAAAACGCCCCGAACTGGACCTTCGGCCAGTACGCCGAGGGACTGCACCATCCGCTGGCCGAGCGTCAATTTGCAGCCGACCTGGAGGCCCTGGAATGGGCCGATACCTGCGTGCTCGTCCTCCCCTGCGGCCGCAGCGCCCACACCGAGGCGGGCTGGCTGGCCGGATCCGGCCGGCGCGTGATTGCCTACATCCCCGAAATGGTGGAGCCGGAACTGATGTACAAGTTGTTCGACCGGGTCGTCGGCAGCCTGGACGACCTCCTTGAATGCCTCCGTCCATGAACACACTCCTAAATACAATACTCTCCCAGGCCGACGAGAGCCAGGTGGCCGGGCTGTCCCGGTTCTTCAAGACGGGACCTGGGCAATACGGCGAGGGAGACAAGTTCCTGGGAATCAAGGTGCCCGTGACGCGGGAGGTCGTCAAGCAATGCTGGCGGGAAACCAGCATGCAGGACCTGGAAGAATGCATCGCCAGCGAGTACCACGAAGTCCGGCTCACCGCCCTGCTGGCGCTGGTGGAGATCTTCGCGCACGCGAAGAAGGATCATGGACTGCAACAGGCGTGCATCGACTTTTACCTCGCCCATACCGACCGCATCAACAACTGGGACCTGGTGGACCTGTCGTGCTATCCCCTGCTGGGCGTATGGCTATTGGACAAAGACAGGACGCTCCTTTACGACCTCGCGCGGAACGGAAAAACCCTCTGGGAGCAGCGCATCGGCATCGTCAGCACGATGACCTTCATCCGCCACGGGCAGATCGCGGACACTTTCGCCATTTCCGACATCCTGCTCCATCACCCGCATGACCTCATCCACAAGGCCGTGGGCTGGCTGCTGCGGGAGGCCGGAAAGCGCGACAAGGAAGCGCTGAAGGCCTACCTGGAGCCACACTACCGGACCATGCCGCGTACGATGCTGCGCTACGCCATCGAGAAGTTCCCCGAGGCGGAGCGCAAGCCCTATCTGGTCAAATGACGGTTACTGGAACAGGTACCCTTCGCCTTCCTTCGTAATCAGGTTCTCGGCATAAGGGCCGATCTTCCGGCGCAGGCGGCCGATGTAGGATTCCACGACCCGGTCGTTCGTGACGGTGTTCTCGGACCAGCACTTCTTGTGCAGTTGCTCGGCCGTGAACGTCGTGCCCAGATTCTCCAGGAAGCATTTCAGGAGGTTGTACTCGTGTTCGGTCAGTTCGATGGCGTTTCCGTCCATCGTAACGGCCCGGGCGTCCGGATCGATCTGGAGCCCCCGGAAGCGGATGCCGTTGCGGACGGCGCCCAGACGGGCCTCCACGACGTTGATGATGTAGTCGCCGGTCTTCTCGCACTCGCCGATGAGGTCGGAGAACACGGTGCCCAGGTCGTAGCCGTACTCCCGGGCGTCCAGATTCTCGATGTTCTTCTGCTTGAGCGCGTTCCGGCAGGTGTTGATGCGGCGTTCCACATCCTCGGAATCGGCGATGGAGACATCCTCCCGGCGGCCGGCCAGCGACTCGTTCATCCGGGCCAGCGCCTCGTCGATGAGGGCGAACATCTCTTGCACGCCGGCTTCCAAACCCTCATTGAAAACGACCTTGTTCTCCCGCTTGCGGCGGAGGATGCGGGCCAGGTTGAAGCAACTGTCGCCCACGGATTCGAGTTCTCCGATCTGGCGGAGCATGGCGCGGATCTTCTGCTTGGTGTCGTCGGACAGATGGGCCGATCCCACGTCGCCGAGGTAGCGGCCGATTTCGTTCTCCATCTTGTCGCTCACTTCCTCGACCTTCCGGATGCGGTCGAACAGTTTGTCAAAGGCCTGGTCGTCCTGGGTGCCATAGAGTTCCTTCACCATGCCGAACATGCGTTCCATCCGCTCGCCGAAGACCACGATCTCCTTCTGCGCCTGCAGGACGGAGATTTCCGGAGTCGCCATGATACCACCGCGGATGAACTGCAGCCGGAACTCGTCCTCTTCCTCGGTCTTCTTGGGCTTGATCAGGAAGCACACGAGTTTCTCGATCTGCGGGATGAACCAGATCAGGATGGCGGTGTTGATGAGGTTGAAGCAGGTATGGAAGGTGGCCAGCGCGAACGAAAGTTGGGTGGCATTCTGCTCGGGAGCGTTGGGGTCCAGGCCCACGATACCGCAGACCATCCGGATGAACGGGAAGAAGAAGATGAGCACCCAGATGACGCCGAACACGTTGAATACCAGGTGCGCCATGGCGGTCCGGCGGGCCTGCGTGTTCGCGCTCATCGCGGCGAGGTTCGCCGTGACCGTGGTGCCGATGTTCTCACCCATGACCAGCGCGATACCCTGATAGATCGTGATGGCGCCTGTCGCGCACAGGACCATCGTGATCGCCATCAGGGCGGCGGAACTCTGCACGATGGCCGTCAGGATCGTGCCGATCAGCAGGAACAGCAGGATGGTGCCGTAATTGGTCTTGAAACTCGAGAAGAAGGCGACGACGGCCGGCTTGCTGGCGAGGTCCATCTCCACGCCCGTTGCCTTGAGCATGCCCAGGGCGAACAGCAGGAAGGACAGGCCGAAGAGGAAGTCGCCGATGTACCGGTGCTTGCCCAGTTGGATCAGGACGATGCCCGCGAGGAAGGCCGGCCACACCACGTCGGCGATGTTGAACGAGAAACCGGCCGACATGATCCATGCGCTCATGGTCGTACCGATGTTCGCGCCCATGATGATCGAGATGGCCTGGGTGAGCGTCAACAGGGCCGCGTTCACGAAGGACACCGTCATCACGGTGGTAGCGGCGGAGGACTGGACCGCGACGGTGACCAGGGCACCGGTGGCGACGCCGGAGAAGCGGTTGGTCGTCATGGCGCCCAGCAGGTGACGCAACTGCGGACCCGCCAGTTTCTGGAGGGCCTCGCTCATCACTTTCATGCCATAGATCAGGAGGGCGATGGATCCGAGTAGTTTCAGGACGATAAGCATGGGGTTGGGTATAAAGTTCAGTATTGTTCGATGAAATCCACGATCAGCCGGAACACCGGCTCATAACTGTCGAAGACCGCGTTCTTCCAGTTGTCCAGCGGCGTATGGTAGTACGGGAAGGCGTCCCCTTTCTCGTTCTCCAGGAAGATGCAGGGGATGCCGTGCGTGGCGAAAGGGTAATGGTCGCTGTTCGCCGCCAGTTTGCCATGGTTCAGGGACTGGAAATAGTTTTTCCCGGCGTTGATGCGCTCGAACAGTTCGAAGCCGCGCTGGCCCTGGTCGCTGGTCTCGCAGTACAGGACGGGGTTGTTGTCCCCGATCATATCGACATTCACCAGGTACTTGATCCGTTCCATGGGAGAGACCGGGCGCTGCACGTAGTATTCCGATCCGCGGAGGTTCGCATCCTCTCCGGAGAAGGCGATGAAGAACATGTCGAACCGGGGACGGTGATTCACGAAATATTCGGCCAGCGTGACGATGGTCGCCGTGCCGGATGCGTTGTCATTGGCACCGGGGAAATACAACCGGCGCCCCAGGTTTCCCAGGTGGTCGTAGTGGGCCGTGAACACGTAGCAACTGTCGTGGCTTGCGCCCTCCACCGAAGCGATGACGTTGAAGCAGCGGTAGCCCGGGAGGAACTCGTTGTCGATATCGGCCGTGATGGTCCTGGAACCCCGCGGAATCTGCTCCGAGAGGAGCCAGAGGACGGGCTTGGGATTCACCTTCTCGCCGTATGCCTTGTAGAACTTCAGGGGTTCGTCCCAGGTGAGGATGAGGCCGGCGTTCGTGCAGCCGTCGGCACTCTGCAGTTTCTGGAAATCCTCCTTGTGCTTATACGTGAACCAGAAATCGCACACGACGAAAACGTCCCTGTTCTCCGGCAGCGCCAGGTCCTGGAACAGTTTCTCGGAGTCGTAGTTGAGCGTGTCGATGTGATAGAGGTTGTAGGTCCCGTGGACGCCCGGAGAATACTCCCGGAGGGTGAAATCCGTACCGGGGACCATCTTGCGGCCATCCACGGAAAGTTTCATCCGCCCGGCGAAGGTATTGATGTCCAGGGTGAAATGCTGGCGGGTGACCGCATCCACGCCCACCCGGCGGAATTCCTTTTCCAGATACTTGCCGGCCTTGTTGGCCCCGTCGCGGGCATAGCCGCGGCCCTGATATCGGGATGAACTCAGTTCCTTGACGATTCGCTTGTAGTGCACCAGGTCCTGCGCTTCCGCCTGCACGGTAGCAAGACCCAGCAGGACCAGCAGCGGAATCAGAATCTTTTTCATATACTATTTCTCAGTACAGGTTCCAAGAGTTCAAATATACGCATTTTCTCCGAATCGTCCACACTTGTCCGTACGACAAACCGTGAAGTTTTCTTATATTTGTTCGTTATGAAAGCGATTCAGATAACCAAGCCGTTCGAATTGAACGTGATCGACGTGGAAAAACCCGCGTGCGGGGAGGGTGAGGTGCTGCTCAGGATCCGGTATGTGGGATTCTGCGGAAGTGACCTGAACACCTGGCGCGGAGGGAATGCGATGGCGAAACCCGGCGTGATCCCGGGGCATGAAGTGGGGGCGGAGATCGAGGCCGTGGGCCCCGGCGTTCCCGAAACGCTCCGGCCCGGCATGACCGTGACCGTGGACCCGTACACCGCGTGCGGGCACTGTGCCGCATGCCGCAACCGGCGTTTCAACGCCTGCGAGTTCAACGAGACGCTGGGCGTCCAGCGGGACGGCGCGATGCGGGAATTCTTCGTGGTTCCCTGGCAGAAAGTCATTGTGACCGAGGGACTTGCCGTGCGCGACTGCGCGTTGGTCGAACCCCTGAGCGTGGGGTTCCACGCCGTGAAACGGGCACAGGTCAAGGAGAAGGATGTCGTGGCGGTGTTCGGCTGCGGGATGATCGGCATGGGCGCCATCATCGCGTCCGCGCTCCGCGGGGCGACGGTCGTCGCGATGGACATCGACGATGAAAAGTTGGAAGTGGCCCAGTCCGTCGGGGCGAAATATACGGTCAATACCGCGTATGAGGACGTGCAGGAGGGAATCTCCGAGATGACCAACGGGCTGCTTGCCGATGTGGTCATCGAAGCCGTGGGCTCGCCCGTGACGCAGCGGCAGGCCATCGCCAATGCCGGGTTCACGGGACGCGTCGTCTTCATCGGCTATGCCAAGGACCAGACGACCTTCCGCACCGCCGATTTCGTCAAGAAGGAACTGGACATCTGCGGTTCCCGCAATGCGCAGCCCGACGATTTCCGCGCCGTCGTGGATTATCTGAAGCAGGGTACCTGCCCGTACGACAGGCTCATCACCTCCGTGGTCCGGCCCGAAGAGGCGGCGGATGCGATGCGGCATTGGCATGAGAATCCCGGAAAGGTATTCCGGATCCTGGTTGGTTTTTAACGGTTCAGCGATATGATTTACAGAGACTTGGGCAAGACCGGCATGAAGGTCTCCGTGGTGGGTTTCGGCGCCTCCTCCCTGGGCGGCGTCTTCCACGATTTCGAGGAGGCGAAGGGCATCGACGCCGTGTTCGCCGCCATCGACGCGGGCATCAACTTCATCGACGTATCCCCTTATTACGGCTATTACAAGGCCGAAACCGTCCTCGGCAAGGCCCTGAAGGACATCCCGCGGGACAAGTTCTTCCTGTCCACGAAAGTGGGGCGCTACGGCGAGGACGGGCATAACACCTGGGACTATTCCGCCGAGCGCGTGACCCGCAGTGTCTATGAGAGCATGGAGCGTCTGAACATCGACTATGTGGACCTGATCAATGTCCATGACATCGAGTTCTCGGACCTCGACCAGGTCGCCGGGGAAACGCTTCCCGCCCTGGTCCGCCTCCGCGAGGAGGGCGTCGTCAGGCACGTGGGCATCACGGACCTGCAACTCGAGAATCTGAAATGGATGGTGGAGCATGTCCCGGCCGGAACGGTGGAAAGCGTGCTGAACTTCTGCCACTACTGCCTGAACGACGACAAACTGGTGGATTTCCTGGATTTCTTCGAGGAGAACGGCGTGGGGGTGATCAACGCTTCCCCGTTCTCGATGGGCCTGCTCACGCAGCGGGGCGTCCCGGACTGGCATCCGGCGCCGAAGCCGCTCGTGGAGGCCTGCCGGCGGGCGGCCGCGCACTGCGCCTCCAAGGATTATCCCATCGAGAAACTCGCGATGCAGTACTCCCTGCAGAACCCGCGCATCGCCTCCACCCTCTTCAGCACCACCAAACCTGAAAACCTCCGGAAGAACGTGGCCTACATGGACGAGCCCATCGACCTGCAACTCGTGGAAGAGGTGCGGGAAATCATCGGCGACCAACTCCGCGTCTCCTGGGCAAATACCTGATCCTATGCTGATTATCGATGCCCACAGCCACCTCTGGCTCCGCCAGGAGGCCGTCGTGGACGGGAAGGAGATCCGGCCGCTCCCGAACGGTCGGAGCATGTTCATGGGCAAGGAAGTCCAGATGCTTCCGCCCTTTATGACCGACGGCCGGAACACGGCCGAGGTGTTCCTCTCGAACATGGATTATGCGCAGGTGTCGGCCGCGGTCGTCACGCAGGAGTTCATCGACGGTCTCCAGAACGATTACCTGGAGGATGTCGCACGGCGGTATCCGGAGCGGTTCTTCGTGTTCGGGATGTGCGAGTTCCGACAGCCCGGTTTCCTCGCCGAGGCGCAGCGCCTGATCGACCGGGGCTTCCGGGGAATCAAGATTCCCGCCGCCCGGCTGCTGCTGCCCTCCGGCCGCGTCCGGCTGGACAGTCCCGAGATGATGGCGATGTTCCGCCTGATGGAGGACCGGGGCCTGATCCTGCATGTGGAACTGGCCGACGGAGACCTCCAAGTTCCTGAGATGGAAACGGTTATCGCCGAATGCCCCAGGCTCGTCACGGTCATCGGCCACTTCGGCATGGTCACCCGTCCCGGCTGGATGGAGCAGATCCGCCTGGCCCGCCACCCCAACGTCCACGTGGAATGCGGCGGCATCACCTGGCTCTTCAACGACGAATTCTACCCCTTCCCCTCGGCCGTCCAGGCCATCCGGGAAGCCGCCGACGAAGTGGGCATCGACAAACTCATGTGGGGCTCCGACTACCCCCGCACCATCACGGCCATCACCTACAAGATGTCCTACGACTTCCTCCTGAAGAGCCCGCTCCTCACCGACGCTGAGAAGGAGGCATTCCTGGGCCTGAACGCCCAGCGCCTCTTCTCCTTCGGCCCCCTCCCCATCCCCCACCGCGTCCCCAACATGTCGGAATAGGCGCGCGGCGCGGGCGCCGTGCTTCCGTGCTTCCCTTGATTTCGCGGCGCTCGCACGTGCGCCGTTCGCTTGTGCGCCGTTCGCGGAGCAAAAACGGCACTCTACGCACCTACTTCGGCCGTTTCACCCAACCAAGGTGCAAAACGAGCCCTCTGTGCCCCTCCGTTGCCCGTTTCACCCAATCAAGGTGCAAAACGGGCCCTCTGTGCCCCTACGTTGCCCGTTTCACCTAATCGCGGAGCAAAAACCTACCCTCCGTGCACCTACGTTGACCGTTACATCCAACCAAAGGACAAAACTGGCCATCCACTCACCCAGGTTGCCCATTACGCCCAACCAAGGTGCAAAACGGGCCCTCTGTGCCCCTTCGTTGCCCATCTCACCCAATTGCGGGGCAAAAGCACCCCCTGCGCACCTTCGTCGGCCGTTTCACCCAATCAAGGTGCAACAACACCCCTCTGCGTACCTACGTCGGCCGTTTCACCCAATCAAGGTGCAACAACACCCCTCTGCGTACCTACGTCGGCCGTTTCACCCAACCAAAGTGCAAAACGGGGCCTCTGTGCCCCTCCGTTGCCCGGCCTGAGCCAACTGGCGATATTACCCTTGCGTAGCCGACAACCGGTCATTCTTTGGTCCGTGCGGGGTACTTTTGTTGAATGGCGGATAAGAAAAACATAAAAAATCGTAAGAATCATAAAAATCGAACTGAAACAACGGTCCGTTCCATTGTCGGCCGCGTCGCTTTTCCTATGTTTGGGACGAAAATGAATGATTTGAGCAGATGGAACAGTACGTCCCCTGGCCGCCGATGACAGAGCGGCAGATTGAAAGAATGCAGGAACAGTTGTTCCGCGAGGCCGGGCCTTTTTACCACTTACACACCAAACCGCTGGAAACTGGACTCATTTTTCAGGATGACGAAGAGCGGAAGGTGGCCATCAATTTCATTGGAATCATCGCCAGGGAGGTTCACATCGACATTCTTGCTTTTGTGCTGATGAGCAATCACTTTCATTTCATCCTCCGGGGCAGTGAGGTCGATGGGCTGGAATTCTTCCATCGGCTGAAAAAACGGTTGTCATATTTTCTCGCGAGAAAGGGGCGGCCCGGTGTGCTTGATGCCGTCGTCCCGAAGATGTCGGCCATCACGACCTTGTCCCAGTTTCGGAATGAGATCGCCTATGTCATCCGCAATCCCTATGTGGTCGTGGTCGATGTGAACCCGCTGGCTTACCCTTGGAGCAGCGGCTATCTGTATTTCAATCCCTTTCTTCCGCACCTGGGATCGAAACCTGTCAGCGAATTGACCTTCCGCGAAAGAAGAAGCATCACCCGCTCCTCCGATGCGGTCCTCGACAGTTCTTTCAAAGTCCGCGACGGGATGATCGCCCCGGAATGCTTCGTGAATTATCAGTTGGTCGAACAACTGTTCCCCCATGCCCGGAAATTCACCTGGTGGGTGTTCAAGAATGTCGAAGCGCAGGTGGAAGTCGCGGGTAGCCTGGACGAGCATCCGAACCTGTCGGACGACGAACTGTTCGTCGTAACGATGCGCATCTGTGAAAACCATTTCTGCAAGAAAAGCACCCGGGAATTGTCGGAACAAGAAAAGAAAAAACTGGCCGTAAAACTCAAGAACGACTGGTACGCCTCCAACGCCCAAATTGCCCGCCTCTCCGGGCTCTCGCCGGACAAGGTCAATGCCATCTTCCCCCTATCCGCCAAGCCCAAATGACAATGTAGGGGCAAAACTATCCCTCTGTGCCCCTACGTTGCCCGTTTCACCCCAACCAAGGTGCAAAAACGGCACTCTACGCACCTCCATCGACCATTTCACCCAATCGCGGGGCAAAACCACCCCTTTGCGCACCTCCGTTGGCCATTTCACCCAAACAAGGTGCAAAACCGGCCATCAGCGCACCTCCATCGACCATTTCACCCAATCGCGGGGCAAAACCGGCCATCAGCGCACCTCCATTGGCCACATTCACCAATCGCGGGGCAAAACCACCCCTTTGCGCACCTACGTCAAGGTTCGCACCAGAACAGGGGATGTAACTGCCTCATTTTGCCGTGGACGGGGGAGAAAATGAAACTTTTTCCGTATCTTTGGAATCATGCTAGAAAAGATTGTCTCCCAGGTCAACGGGATCGTGTGGAATCCCGCGCTTGTCGTGCTGCTGATCGTGGCCGGACTGTATTTTTCATTCCGGACGCGGTTCGTGCAGGTGCGCCGGTTCAAACTGATGCTCAAGTCCCTGTTCTCCAAGAAGGAGGGCGAGAACGGGATTTCGTCGTTCGAGGCGTTCTGCATCGCGCTGTCCGGGCGCGTGGGCACCGGGAACATCGTGGGGGTCGCGACGGCCATCGCCTTCGGCGGGCCCGGCGCGGTGTTCTGGATGTGGATCGTGGCGTTCTTCGGCGCCTCGACGGCCTTCGTCGAGTCCACCCTGGCGCAGATCTACAAGTTCCCGCACCATTCCGGCTATCGCGGCGGCCCGTTCAGTTTCATCGAGCACGGCCTCGGGAAACGCTGGCTGGGCATCGTCTTCGCGGCCATCACCCTGGTCGCCTGCGGCTTCTTCCTGACGACGGTGCAGGCGAACGGCGTCTCGTCGGCCGTCAAGAACGCCTTCCCCGTCACTCCCCTCGTTTCCGGCATCGCCCTCGCGGTCATCCTGGGCCTCGTGGTCTTCGGCGGCGTGAAGCGCATCGCCAAGGTCGCTTCCGTCGTCACGCCCTTCATGGCCCTGGGCTATATCCTGATGTCCCTGGTGGTCATCGGCTTCCATATCCAGGACGTCCCCGCCGTGTTCGCCTCCATCTTCACGAACGCATTCGGCATCAACCCCATCTGCGGCGGCATCATCGGCTCCACGATCGCCATGGGCGTCAAACGCGGCATCTTCTCCAACGAAGCCGGCCAGGGTACCGGCGCCATCGTCTCGGCGGCTACCGACGTCCCCCATCCGGCGCAGCAGGGCCTCGCCCAGGCTTTCTCCGTGTATGTCGATACCCTCCTGGTGTGCACCGCCACGGCCCTGATGATCCTCACCTCCGGCACCTACAACATCCTGAGCGCCGACGGTGAACTCCTCTACGCCGGCGCGCCCGAATTGGCCAACAACTACGTGAACTACACCCAGAGCGCCGTGGATACCGTATTCCGGGGCTTCGGCAGCCAGTTCGTGTCCATCGCGATGGTCTTCTTCGCCTTCAGCACCATCATGGCCTACTACTTCTATGCGGAAACCAGCATCATCTACCTGTTCCGCGGGCGGGAAGGCAAGGGCGAACGCATCGCAATCCGCGTTTTCCAGGCGCTGATGCTCGCGGCGGTGGTCTTCGGTGCGGTGCGCGAGGCGGATGTCGTCTGGCAACTCGGCGACATCGGCGTGGGCCTCATGGCCTGGGTGACCGTCATCTCCATCCTGATTCTCTGCCCCAAGGCCATCAAGGCCCTGAAGGAATTCGAGAAAGTGGCGTAAATGGCCGACCATACCTACATACAGGTCATCCTGCCGCTCCGGCTGGAGTGGGAACCGTGCTATCGTCTCCCGGAAGGGATCCGGGCCGATGTCGGCGACCGCGTCCGCGTGCGCTTTGCCCGGCAGGAGTATGTGGGGGCCGTTTCGGCGGTCGATGTCCAGCCGCAGACGGACGAGAGCCGCATCCTGCCCATTCTCGCCCTGGAAGCGGGCCTGCCCAAGGTCCTTCCCGAGGAAATCAAGTTCTGGCGGGCCGTCAGCGACTATTATCTCTGCTCCATCGGCGAGGTCTATAAGGCCGCCTACCCCACCTTGAAAATCGACCAGGAAGAGGTCGATGCGCGGATCCGGGAACGGCTGGAATCACGTCTGGAGCGGCTGAAAGAGAAAGAGAACCGGGCCCGGAGGGACGATACACGGGAGCGTTACCGGACGGAAATCGAAACGGTGGAGGCGCAACTGAGGGGCGAAACGCCCACCCGGGAATCGGTCCCCGTCATCCTCTCCCCCGCCCAGGATACGGCCGCCGCAGCCGCCCGGCAGGCCTTCGCAGACGGCAAGACCGTCCTCCTGCACGGCGTCACCGGCTCCGGCAAGACGGAGATTTACCTGAAATTGGCGCAGGAAACGCTGGACCAGGGGCACAGCGTCCTTTTCCTCGTCCCCGAAATCGCCCTGTCGCGGCAACTGGAGGACCGCATCGCCGCGGTGTTCCCCGACGTCCGGGTATTCCATTCCGGCGTTTCGGCCGCACGCCGTTCGCAGGTGGCATCCTGCGTCCGGACTTCGGACCGGTATCTCGTCCTCGGTACCCGTTCCGCACTGTTCCTCCCCCACCACAACCTGGGGCTCATCATCGTGGACGAAGAGCACGACACGTCCTACAAGCAGGATGCGCCGGCCCCGCGGTACAATGCGCGGGAGAGCGCCATCATGCTGGGCGTCATCCAGCAGGCGCACGTCATCCTGGGCAGCGCGACGCCCTCGTTAGAATCCTTATACAATGCTGAGACAAAGCGTTTTGTCAAAGTTGACCTGAAGGAAAGGTTCCATACCGGCGAAGAGGCGGAAATCACCCTCATCGACACGGTGGCGGAGCGGCGGAAACGGGGTATGAGCGGCAGTTTTTCCCGCAAACTCCTCCACGAAATCACGAAGACGCTCGAGGCCGGGGAGCAGGTCCTCGTGCTTCGCGCGCGGCGCTCGTACGCCCCGTCGGTCCAATGCACCGAGTGCGGCGAGATTCCCCGATGCCCCCACTGCCACGTGCCGATGAGCCTGCACCGGGGGCCCGACCGCCTGGTATGCCACTATTGCGGTCATACGGAAGCCTATACCGGACGCTGCCCTTCCTGCCACGGGGAACTGCAGCCCCTGGGGGCGGGTACGCAGCGGGTGGAAGAGGAACTGACAGCCCTCTATCCGGAGCGGCGCATCGCCCGCCTGGACGGCGACACGCCCGACGCGGAGGAAGCCGGTATCATCCGAAGTTTTGCTGACGGTAACATTGATATTCTCGTTGGAACCCAGATAATTACGAAAGGCTTCGACTTCGATGGCCTCAGCCTCGTGGCCGTCCTCCAGGCCGACAGCCTCGTGGGCCAGCAGGACTTCCGGGCCGACGAGCGCGCCTTCCAACTCCTGGAACAGTTCCGAGGACGGAGCGGCCGGCGCGGCAAGCCTGGCCGGATCGTCATCCAGACGCGCGAACCGGAGCACCCCGTCTATGCCCGCCTGCAAGGCGGCAACGACGCGGACCTCCTCGCCGAGCGCCGGCTCTTCGGCTATCCCCCGTACACCCGCCTGGTCCACGTCAACCTGAAGGACAGCAACGAAAAACGGCTGGATTTCCTGTCCAAGGAACTCCGGAACGCCATCCTCGCCGCCTTCTCCGACGTGGACACCCCGCCTGCCGTCATCGGCCCCTACGCCCCCGCGGTGGACCGCATCGCCGGGGAATCCATCCGCCAGATCCGGGTGATGCTCGCCCGCAACAAGGCGCTCACCTCCCTGAAGAAAACGCTCGAAAAAACGCTCCTTTCGTTCGGAAAGGAGCGTAAGTACACCGCCCATCTGGCGGTCGATGTGGATCCGGTCTAGCGTCAGTTCCGGGCAATGAAATCCAGGATGGTCCGGTAATAGAGCATCTGGTTGTCGATACCCTTGTAACCGTGTCCCTGGCCCTTCATGATCAGGAACTCGACGGGCTTCCCTTCCTTCTTCAACGCATCATAGAGCATCTGCGAGCCACCGATGTCCACGCGGTCGTCGTGGTCGCCGTGGATGAGCAGCAGCGGACCGGAGATCTTGTCCACGTGGCTGATGGGCGAGCGGTCCATGAGCCGGTCTTTCTCGGTCACCGGGTCACCGGCCTCCAGGTAGTCCCAGTCCGGGATGTTGGAGTGGTAATGCTCCCAGATGATGTCGCAGAAACCGGCCACCGCCACGCCGAACCCGAACGGGAAGGAGGCCTTGAAACCGTTCACCTCGCCGGGGAAGGTCATCAGCCGCATGGTCTCGTAACCGCCGTGGCTCATGCCGAAGCAGCCGACGCGCTCCGGCGGGATGCCCAGCATCTCGGAGACATAGCGGGCGCAGTAGATCATGTCGATGGTTTCGTTTCCGCCCAGGTCATGGTCGTTCAGGGCCGCGAAATCGCGTCCGAAGCCGCTGGAACCGCGGGGCGAGGCGCTGAGCACGTACATGCCCGCCGCCGTGAAGATCTGGTGCTCCATGTCGTACATGTTCTCGCCGCCGTAGAAGGACATCACCATCAGGCGCGCCTGGTCGGCCGGAAGCGGATGCTCGGGGACCATCAGGTAGGCGTGCAGTTGGCGGGTCTTCCCCGTCGCCGGGTCGATGTCGAAGGTGGGGATGCTCAGTTTCTGCGCATGGGAAGTGACCATCGAGGTCTTGGTCTTCTCCGGCAGGTCCACCAGCACGGACTGCTTCAACTGCCCGCCGGTGAATTCCACCGTCCAGATCTGGAAGAGGATGTCCGTCGCCCCCACGGAGAAGTACATCCTGTTCCCCACCGTCGTCTTCAGCGTCAGCGTGGCGGGATACCGTTCGGAGACGATTTCCTTTCCGTCCGGGTCCAGGACCGCAACCACGGAACCCTCCGGGCTGGTGCGGACCGTCGCCAGGTACTTCTTGCCGTCGGCCTCCAGCCACTTGGCGCTCAGGTCCTGCTGACAGGCCGTCACGGGACGGACCTCGCCGGTGACGCGGTTGAAGGAATAGATGTTGGCATAGCCCGTCTGGTCGGACAGGAAGTAGGCGACGTCCTGGGAATACCAGGGCGAGATGACCACACAGCCGTCCAGGGAGGCTTCCTGGGTGGGATCGGTGATGACCTTGTACTCGCCGGTGGCATAGTCCAGGTAGGCGATGTTCGTGTAGGTCCGGTTCACGTTCTTCAGGACGGTGAGCAGGCAGCCGCTGTCGTCCGGGCTGGACGCGATCTCGGTCCAGGTCATCCGGAAGTCCGGACGGTCGGTGCAGACGGTCCGGTCTTCCAGGGTCTTGAGGTCCAGGATGTGGAACTCATCGACATGGTCGTCCCCCACCTGGTCGATGCGGGCCACGTAGAAGGCCTTGTCCTTGGCGTCGTTGAAACTCCATCCGTAGATGTACGGGACGTCGGTGAAGCAGGTGGTCTCCCCCGTCTTCGGGTCCATCCGGTACAGGTCGATCTTCTCGTCGTTGGCCTGGTCGCCCATCCAGTACAGGAATCCGTCCTTCTCGTTCCAGGAAGGGTTCCAGAAACTCTTCTTGGACCAGTCGTCGGAAGAGATGATGTCCCCCTGGCTGATGTCGGTGCTCTCCGCCAGGTCCAGCATCACCAGCGGGCTGGGCTCGTCGTTCCGCAGATAATACAGTTTCGTGGCATCGTCGGAGAGGTAGAATCCCCAGGTCGAGTACGGGAAACCGGTCAGGAAGGACATGACGTCCACTTCCCGGTCGATGAACGGGACCTTCCCGTCCTGCTGCTTGCCGGAACAGGAACCGAAAAGGAATGCTGCCGTAAGCAGCAGCATTCCCCAAAAAGTCGTCTTTCCCATTACTTCCTCCAGAATTCGTTCTGGTCAGCGGCGGTAAGGGCCTTGTTGTAGAGCATCTCGTTCTGCGGGATCGGCAGCATGAAGCGGGGGCTGTCGGCCGGAAGGGTCTTCACGGAGGCCCAGTGCTCCGGATCCTTCGTACGGTCGAGGGCCTTGCGCTCGCGCTTGATGTCCTGCAGGCGGAATCCTTCGCCGTACAGTTCCTTGCGGCGCTCCATGTATATGCTTTCCAGGGAACCGTCGGTCGGCGAGGCGCCGCGGGCTTCCTGCAGCACGTTCAGGATGGCCTTGGCGTTGCCGCCGGTCTGCGCCTCGCACTCGGCCTTGATCAGATAGGCCTCCGCGATGCGGGCCAGCGGGAAGTCGGCGTCACCGATGTACAGGTCGCGGTGGCTGAACTTGCTGGTGAACCAGCCGTCCTCGGCGTAGAAGTAGAACGGGAAGAGTTTGCGGCAGTCGCTCTCCTCGAAGGACTCGCGGAAGCGCTTGGTCCAGCGGACGGTGCTGTAGCCGTAGAGCGGCTCCTCGAAGAAGTCGCCTTCGAGGGCGGTGTCCAGGTACTCGATGTCGGCCGGATCGGCCTTGCCGGTCTCGTCCACGTTGTAGGCGGCCTTCGCGAGGTAATAGAAGGACGGGATGGACGCATAGTAGTTGGAGGTGGTCTGGTTGAAGTTGTAGTACATCAGCCATTCCCCGTTCGGGTCCATGAAGCCGGCCTGGTACTCGTCCTGGCTCATCAGGTTGCTGCCGGAGAAGTTGTTGGAAGCGGCTTCCTCGGCGAACTTCTTCGCATTGGCCCAGTCGCACATGTCCAGATAGGCACGCGCCATGAAGAGGGCGCAACTCTTCGGGGTGAAGTAGGCGGCGTTGTTGGCGTTGCAGTGCTGGCGGGCATAGTCGAAGTCCTTGAGGATCTGCTCGTACGTAGCCTTCAGGGTAGCGCGCGGCATGTGCTCGGAAGCGCCGTCGGCCGGTTCCGTACGGAGGATGATGCAGGGGGCCTCGGGATTGATGGCATAGGTCGGGGCGAACAGGCGGGCCAGGCGCAGGAACATGTAGGCGCGCAGGGCATAGGCCTGGCCCAGGAGGTTCTCCTTGCCGGCCTCGTCGGGCAGGTCCGTCACATAGGCGATGATGTTGTTCGCCGCGTCGATGCCCTTGTAGTCATACTGCCAGATGTAGTTCGCATAGCCGAACCACCAGGGCTCGTCCTCGGGCACCTGGGAATAGGTGTAGGAATACAGGTTCCAGTTGTACGTGTCGATGCCGTAGTTGCCGCTGGTCATCAGGGCGTCCTCGCCCATCACTTCGGACATGATGGTGCCCAGGGTAGCCGTCAGGTAATAGCCGATATACATGATACCGCCGTTGAGAGCCGTCTCGGCCGAAGAGACCGAGGAGAAGATCTGCGTGTCGGAAACGGCGTTGGAAGGAACCGGATTCAGGACGTCCTTATTGCAGGAAACCAGTCCGAAAAGCGCGATCGCAGCGATGTAAAGTATCTTTTTCATAGCGACTTCGATTTAGAAAGTAAGATTCACACCCACGGTGAAGGTCCGGCTGAGCGGGATGTAGTTCGCATAGGCGTCATATCCGCCGACACCGAAGATGTCGATGTCGTCATAGCCCTTGTAGCGCTTGTCCTTGAAGACCGTGAACAGGTTGTCGGCGTTGAAGTACACGCGGGCGCCGGACAGGATGCCCACCTTCTTGAGCAGGTTCTTGGGCAGGCTGTAGGAGAGGTTCACGTTCTTGAGTTTCAGGTAGGTGGCGTCATAGAGGAAACGCGTGCTCGGGGAGTTGCTCTGGTTGTCGTTCGTGTTGATGAACTTCGGCACGTCGGTGTTGGTGTTGGTCGGCGTCCAGGCGTTGAGTTCGTCCACGCAGATGTTCTTTCCGGAGTTGTTGCCTTCGTGCATCATGTTGGCGTACAGGCTGTCATAGAACTTGCCGCCCAGGTTGTAGTAGAACATGAAGGAGAGGCTCAGGCCCTTCCAGGAGAGATTGTTCGTGAGGGAACCGAAGCCCCACGGCGTGGAGCGGCCCTGCTGCTCGTACTCGGCCATGGAGTAGTTGTTCGTGTTCCCCTCGGCACCCTTCCAGAGCGGGTCGCCGTTGGCGGGATCCACACCCACCCAGGTGGGCATGTAGAACATGTACTGGCTCTCCCCCACCTTCCAGATCTTCTTGGTGTCGCCCATCACGATGTCGTCGTCACCCGCGAGGTCCAGGATCTTGTCGGCGTTGTAGGAGAAGTTGAAGTTCACGTCCCAGTTGAAGGCCGCCGTCTGCACGGGCGTGGCGTTCAGGCTGAACTCGACACCCTGGTTCTGCACCTTGGCGAGGTTCATCATCACGCTGGTGAGGCCGTGGGATGCGGGGAGCGGGAACTCATAGAGCAGGTCGTCGGAAGCCTTCCGGAAGAATTCGACGGAACCGTTGATGCGGTTTCCGGCAAAGCCGAAGTCCAGGCCGATGTTCAGCATCTTCTGCTTTTCCCAGCCCAGTTCGGGGTTGGAGAGGCTCGTGTGGCCGAGACCGGAGTTGTAGCCGTATTGATAGGAGTCGCTGGCCGTCCACAGGCCCAGGGACTCGTAGCGGCTCAGGCCGGCGTTGTTGCCGGAGGTACCGTAACTGACGCGGAACTTGAGGTCGCTCAGCCAGTCGGCATCCTTCAGGAAGTCCTCCTGCTTGATGCGCCAGGAAGCGCCCACGCTGAAGAAGTTACCCCACTTGTTGTCCGCACCGAACACGGAGGAACCGTCCCGGCGGAAGGAAACGGAGGCGAAGTACTTCTCGGCAAAGTTGTACTCGGCGTGGCCCAGGTAGGACATCAGGGCGGCGTCGGTGTACCAGGAAGTGAGGGACTGCGGCTTGCTGGCGCCGGCGAGTTCCTGGAGGAAGTCGAAGGCGAAGCCGGTGGCGGAACCGTCGAAGCGGGTGATCCGGCTCTGCCAGTATTCGTACCCGGCCATGGCGGACACCGAGTGGAGGCCGAAGGTGCGGTTGAAGTTGAGCGTGGTGGTGCTGGTGAACATCAGGTCGCTGGTCTGGGTACGGCCGCCGCGGCCGCTGTAAGCCGGACCGTCACCGTGGTACTTGTTCCAATAATAGATATCGTACACGGACACGTAGTCGGGCGAGAAGGTCGTACGGGCGGTGAGGCCGTCCATGAACTTCACCTCGGTGAAGAAGGAAGCCAGCAGGCGGGCCGTATTGGCCTTGTTGGTGTTCATCAGCGGGATGGCCACCGGGTTGAAGTCCTTGGCGGCCGGGTTCGTCCAGTTGTACTGCTTCTCGCCGGCCTCGTCCAGGACATAGTTGCCGTTGGAATCGACCTTGTACACCGGGACGGCGTTCGGGAAGGCCAGGGCGTTGTACAGCGGGGAGGCGCCGGCGCTCTGGGAGACTTCGGAATTCTGCGTCGCATAGGAGAACACGACGTTCATGCCGCCCTTGAGCCAGGGCTTCGCCTGGGCCTCGATGTTGGCCTTGCCGGAATAACGGGTGTAGCGCGCGGTAGGCGTGGTACCCGTCTGGTCGAAGTAACCGCCGGAGAAGAAGTAGTTGAGTTTGTCGGTACCGCCGGAGTAACTCATGCTGTAGTCCTGGGAGTAACCCTTCTTCATGACTTCGCTCTGCCAGTCCGTGTCGATGATGACCTTGGCGCCGCTGGCGATGTTGCCGCTCGCATCGAACGGTTGGGCAATGTTGAACGGATTCCAGGACAGGGTGCCCTGCGTCTGCTCGTTCGCCCATTGGGCGCCGTTGCCGGACTCCAGGTAACTGTTGAAGATGAGTTTGTAGTAGTCTGCGGAATGCGCCATCTCATACTGGCGCGGGACGGCGGAAACGCCGTAGGCCGCGTTGAAGTTCATGTGGCCCTGACCGGCCTTGCCGCTCTTGGTCGTGATGATGACGACACCGTTCGCGGCGCGGGAGCCGTACAGGGAAGCGGCCGCGGCATCCTTCAGGACCGTGACGGACTCGATGTCCTGCGGGTTGATGCTGGAGAGGATGCTCGTGGTGGTGTTCGCATCATTGGCGTTCTTGGAGTAGTTGGTACTCGTCGTAGCCACACCGTCGATCACATAGAGCGGCTCCGAAGAGGCGTTGAGGGAGCCGGTACCGCGGATGCGGAAGGTGGTCGAGGCGCCCGGCTGGCCGGAAGCGGTGCTCACCTGCAGGCCGGGGATCTTGCCCTGGAGGGCCTGCTGCACGGAGGAGACGGGCTTCTGGGCCAGTTCCTCGGCGCGGACCATCGTGGCGGAACCGGAATAGGAGGACTTCTTCGCCGTGCCGTAGGCGACGACGATGGTCTCGTCCAGGAATTCGGCGCTGGGAGTCAGTTCGACGTTCAGCAGGCGGTTGCCCCGGATGGGGACCTGCATGGTCTCATAGCCGATGGAAGAGAAGATCAGGATGCCGTCCGAAGGGGCGCTGATCGAATAGACACCGTCCACGTCGGAGACGACACCCTGCGTGGTGCCGCTGACGATGACGGAGGTGGCGGGAACCGGATCGCCGTTGGTGGCGTCCGTCACGGTACCCTTCACCGTGATGTTCTGGGCAGCAAGCGCCGAGCAGACGGTAAGGGCAAGAATCGAGAATGCAATCTTAATTCTTTTCATGGTTAGACATTAGGTTAAATTACAGTTTGTAATCGGGGGAAAACGGCCTTGCAGAAAGCCTTACCCCGCACTACTAACTCACACAACAGCAAATAAGCGAAAAACTTATTACAAATCCAAATTATTCCGGAGAAAGCCGGCCGTGGAACTTTTTGTGGAACATTCCCTTGCAAGGGCGGGGATAATTTGCTATATTTGTAGAATGTTTGCCCATCCGAGGGCAACCAACCGACGAATATGGGAAAAATCATCGCCATAGCGAACCAGAAGGGCGGCGTGGGCAAGACCACGACGGCCATCAACCTGGCCGCGTCCCTCGCGGTCCTGGAGAAGAAGGTGCTCATCATCGACGCGGACCCGCAGGCCAACACGACCTCCGGGCTCAACTTCTCTCCGGACAACGACGAGAAGCGCACCCTGTACGAGGTCATCCGGGGGGACATCCCCGCGGAGAACGCCCTCATCCAGACGGAACTGCAGAATCTCCACATGATTCCCTCCCACATCAACCTCGTGGGTTCGGAAATCGAGATGATCAAGTGGCCGGACCGAGAGTCCTATCTCAAGAAGGCCCTGCAGCCCATCCGGGACCGCTATGACTACATCATCATCGACTGCTCCCCCTCCCTGGGCTTCATCACCGTCAACTGCCTCACCGCGGCGGACTCCGTGATGATCCCGGTCCAGCCGGAATTCTTCGCCCTGGAAGGCCTCGCCAAACTGCTCCAGACCATCCGCCTGGTGCAGAACAACATCAACCCGGGCCTCACCATCGAGGGCTTCGTGGTGACGATGTTCGACGGCCGCACGAAGGTGCACAGCCAGGTGGTGATGCAACTCCGGGAGCATTTCAAGGACCTGGTGTTCAACACGATCATCCAGCGTTCCATCCGGCTCAGCGAGGCGCCCTCGCACGGCAAGCCCATTGTCCTTTACGACGTAACCAACAACGGCACTTCCAACTACCTCCACCTGGCGGAGGAAGTGCTCTCCAAGAACGAAGAAATCTGATGGCGAAAGTACAGCATGGCCTGGGCAAAGGCCTCAGCGCCCTCCTCGGCGACGACGCCTCCGACCTCCGCGAGATCCGCAAGCCGGTCGGTTACATCAACAAGGAAGTGGTCGGGACCACGGCGAAGGAAGTCACGGCCGACGTCCTCCGGATTCCGGTGGACCTCATCGAACCGAACCCCTTCCAGCCCCGCATGAGTTTCGGGGAGGAAGCCCTCCTGGAACTGGCGGATTCCATCCGCACCTTCGGGCTCATCCAGCCCATCACGGTCCGCAGGAAGGGTTCCAAGTACCAGATCATCAGCGGTGAGCGCCGCTACCGCGCCTGCATCAAGGCCGGCATGGACATGATCCCCGCCTATATCCGGGATGCCAACGACCAGGGCATGCTGGAGATGGCCATCGTCGAGAACATCCAGCGCGAGAACCTGGACCCGATCGAGGTGGCGATGAGTTACCAGCGCCTGATGGAGGAATGCCGCCTCACGCAGGAGCAGATGGCGGACCGCGTGGGCAAGAAACGCGCCTCCGTGGCGAACCAACTCCGGCTCCTCAAACTGCCTGCCAAGGTCCAGCACGACCTGAAGGTGGGCCTGGTGAGCGTGGGCCATGCCAAGGTCCTCCTGGGCGTGGAAGATCCGGGCGCGCAGGAAATGCTCTGTGACCTCATCGTCCGCCGCGGTCTGTCCGTCCGCCAGTTGGAAGAGAAGGTCCGTGCGCTGGAGAAAGGTCTCCCCCAGCCGGAAGGGAAAGAACCGCAGGAACTTCCGGAGATGTACTACCGCCTCCTGGAGAATGTCGGCCGCTATTTCGGTGACAACATCTCCCTGAAGCGCTCCCCTGCCGGCAAGGGCTCCATCACCATCCGGTTCGATTCGGACGAGCAGATGGAACGTTTCTTGCAGGCCCTGGACCCTAACCGCGGATAGTCCTCCATGAAGTTACGCCTGCTCCCTCTCCTCGTAGCCACGCTGCTGGTTCCCGCCGTCCTCCACGGACAGGCGCGGGACGACCAGTTCAAGCGGGACGCCTTCTCGCAGAACTACGCAGACACCTCCAAGCAGGCGAAGACGGACAGTTCCCAACTGTTCAGTTTCAAGCAGTATTTCGGCAGCCTCGCCCACAAGCGCCCCGGGCAGGTCCAGAACCTGTTCATGGGTTCCACCGTGTTCGTGGGCGGCGGCCAGATCTACAACCGCCAGTACTGGAAACTGCCCGTGATCTACGGCGGCATCGGCGCCGGCGTCGGCCTGGGCATCCATTTCAACAACCAGTTCAAGAATACCGGCGACGCGAAATTCAAGCAGTACAGCACCCTGTCCTATCTCGGAGCCGGCCTCGTGTGGTGGGGCTCCCTGCTGGACATGACCGCCACTTTCCCTGCGGACCGGAAACCGGACCCCGGCAAGGCCACCCTGTATTCCATCCTGTTCCCCTGCCTCGGGCAGGTGTACAACGGGGAGTACTGGAAGATCCCCATCTACTGGGGAGCGATGGCCGGCGGCATCTACTACTACACGACCAACCGGCGCAACTATCAGCGCTACAAATGGATCTACGACCAGGCGAACAGCACGGACCCGGACGTGGAGAAACCCCCGATCAGTGCGGAGAACGCGAAGGTTTACCGCGACCTCTTCCGCCGCTACCGGGACTACTCCATCCTGGCCACCGCCTTGTTCTACGTGGTCCAGATCGTCGATGCGAACGTCTTTGCCTACATGCAGGACTTCGAGATGGACGACGACATTTCCCTCCGGGTGGAGCCTACGGTCATCACCCCGGAATTCGCCTCCGCCCCCGGCATGGGGGTCGGACTAACCCTCAGATTCTGATTCAGGATGAACAAGTTACCGATCATATTCGCGGCCTTCCTCTTCGTCTGCCCGCTCCGGGCCGCAGCGGCGCCACCCGTACCCGAACGCAAGACCCGCAAGGAACTCGAGCGGGAGAACGTCCAACTCAAGCAGCGCCTGGAGGCCATCCAGCAGGAGTTGGAATGGCTGAAGACCGACGCGAACGAGCGTGACAGCATCCGGCTCCAACTGGACGAACTGTACCGCGAGGACCACGACAAGGAAGCGGCCGGCATGGGAGGTGCCATCGACTATTTCGACAGCCCGGCCTTCGGCGGCGGCGACTACCAGGAAGGGCAGGAGGACGATATGCTCGACTACACGGACGACGTCACAGACAGTCTCCTGAGCATCTACTACCTCCACCGCCAGATCCGGGAGAACCCGCAGAGCGAGTACAACATGGACAGCGTCCATTTCACCTCCGGCGTGCCGGACCAGGTGCTCATCGAGCGGCTGCAGAAGATGAATTCCTTCATCCAACTGCCCTACAACGAGACCGTCAAGAACTACATGGTCCTCTACTCCGAGAAGATGCCCACGCGCATGGGGCAGATCCTCGGCCTCGCGCAGTATTACATGCCCATCTTCGAGGAGACCTTCCGCAAGTACGGACTTCCCCTCGAACTCAAGTACATGGCCATCATCGAGTCCGCCCTGAACCCGGTGGCGGTCTCCCGCGTCGGCGCGACCGGCATGTGGCAGTTCATGCACTCCACGGCCCGGAACTACGGCCTCCGCATCGACTCCTACATCGATGACCGGATGGACCCGGTGGCCTCCGTCGATGCGGCCGCCCGCTATCTGCGGGACGCCTACCGCATCTTCGGCGACTGGAGCCTCGCCATCTCCTCCTACAACTGCGGTTCCGGCAACGTGAACAAGGCCATCAAGCGCGCCGGCAGGCGGGATTTCTGGTCCATCTACCCCTACCTGCCCCGGGAGACCCGCGGTTACGTGCCGGCGATGGTGGGTGCGATGTACGCGGTGAACTATGCGAATGAATACGGCCTGGAGCCCGCTCCGGTGCAGATGCCCGCGCACGTGGACACGTTCATGATCAACCGGAACCTCCATTTCCGCCAGGTGAGCGAAGTGCTCGGCGTGCCGATCGACGACCTCCGCGACCTGAACCCGCAGTATTACAAGGACATCGTCCCGGGTGCCCAGGGCGAGCAGGTCTTCCGCCTCCCGTTCAACTACAGCAACGCCTTCCTGGACAACCAGGACACCATCTACAAGCACAAGGCGGCCGAGATGTTCTCCGGTTCCGTCGATGTCGGACGGCCTCAGCCCGCGACGGCCAGGCGTCCGGCGGCCAAGTCCAGCACCAAGGTGCAGTGGGTCTATTACAAGGTCCGCAGGGGTGACAGCCTGGGCAAGATCGCAGCCCGGTACCACACGACCGTCAAGAACATCAAGTCCTGGAACGGCCTCCGGAGCGACCGGATCCGCGAAGGACAGCAGTTGAAGGTGGGACGGCGCTAACGGTCCGCCATCAGTTGGAACTTGAGCCCGGCCTGGCCGGGCTTTTCCTTTTGCCACTTGTACGAACCCCGCAGATAGAGTTTGAAGTCCGTCTTTCCCAGGCGTTTCTTCCACCCCGCATAGGCCATGGCCGAGAAGCCGGTCCCGTAATACGCGGGCGAAGTGAAATTGCCCGGTGCATCCCGTTCATAGCAGTAGATGCGGGCCTGCCAGGAAGGGGTTCCGAATCCCGTGAACCGGAGCCATACCGCTCCGCGGGAAGGTTTCCATCCCCCTTCCAGATAGCCCAGGATGCCGAATCCCCCGTCGTGGACGCCATTCAGCCTTCCCTTGACGGTCCAGGTCCCCCGGTTCCAGGTGGCATCGGTCCGGAGGTCCGTCCGGTTGCTGTCGTAATTGCGCAGGCGGACGACCAGGCGGGATTCGAGGAGCCAGTTCTCCGAGAGGGTCCATGCCAGGAGGCCGGTGGATTTCACCTGTCTGCGGCCGGTGTCGCTTTCCGGCTTGGGAAGAAGGGCGCCGTCGATGGTTACGGATGCTTTGAATGTCCGGCTGTCCGAGAGGTATGACAGACCGGCTGCAGCGCCGTACTCCCCGTTCTTCTTGCCGGAATATGCGGAAGGGATGGCACGCAGTTGGAGGGCGCCTTTCCAGTGTTCCCCGAGCGGGAACAGGGTGCCGGCGAGGCCTGCAAAGGCGTTTCCGCCCCAGGCCGCCTCGCCGAAGAGGTCCACGCCGCGGAAGCCGAAGCGTCCGTCCAGGGAGACACGCTTGGGAGTAGCCGTTACGCCTGCCTGTCCGCTGCGCCCCAGCCAGCCCGCATGGGCGCCTACCGTTCCGTCCAGCGCACCGAACAAGGCAAACTGCCCGTGCTTCCCCGTGTAATCCCACGCCAGGCCGCGGTACGTGCCCGTCCTGTTGAAGGACCAGGCCGGTGCGATCCCGTTCGCCCGCTTGGAAAAGGCCTCCAGCGTGGAGAGGCCCGCGAGTTGGAAGGCACTCCAGAAGGCCAGTCCCTGCCCGTAACGGGCGTTGAAGTCTCCGATAAGTATCTTCCCCTTCCGGAGACGGAAGAGGCCGTAGAACGTCGCGCTCTGGCCTTTCCAGGCCCCTGCCGCCTCCATGCGTCCAGCCTGCAGGCGGTATTTCGCGCCCACATCCTTCAGCGTGACGCGCAGGATGGCCGAATGGCGGAAGATGAGCGTATCCTTGACCGCCACGCCAGGAACGCGGGTGGATTCCAGGGAAAGGAAGGGACGGAGCACCGCCACCGCCTCTTTCCCGAACCCGTCCACCAGTTCCAGTTCGGCAAAGGACAGGACATCTCCGGACACGCTGCGGTACTCCTCGAGCGTAGCCACCTGATAGGATGTCAGGAGCCCGCTTTCGAGGAGGCGCGCCCGCGAGGCGCGGTTCAGGGGTAAGGGACGGTTCCGCCAGGATTCCAGTTCCTCGACAAGCCGATCGTCCAGTTCTTCGGGGCCGTCCGCCCCGGTCAGGAACAGGGCCGCCCGGACGGTCTCATCGGTTTGGGCCGCGACCGGAGCAGCGGCCAGCAGCAGCAACAGCACGAGTCTTCTCTTCATGGAACCGAAAATACGGTTTTCTTCCGGACTCCGGTCTCCCTGGCGCGTTGTTTCAGTCCAAAATAAATGTTTTCGATGATTTTTTATGTTTTTCTTATTATTTTTGTAAGACTAAAACACGGCCTCATGAACAACAGAATCAAACTTCACGACAAGGTTTTCAAACCCCTCATCCCGATGGAGCGCATCGAGCAGTCCATCGACGAAGTCGCCGCCAAGATCAACGCCGACTACGAAGGGACCGATACCGTCCCCGTCCTTCTCTGCGTCCTGAACGGATCCATCCTCTTCACCGCCGAACTGATGAAGCGCCTGGACTTCGACGTCGATCTGATGTCCATCAAACTGTCCTCCTACCAGGGCACCTCGTCCACCGGTGCCGTGCACATGGACATGGGCCTGACCGGCGACATCACCGGCAAGGAGGTCATCATCGTGGAAGACATCGTGGACACGGGCCGCACCATCGAGGCCCTCGTCAAGATCCTGTACGCCCGCAAGGCCGCCAAGGTCAAGGTCTGCACGCTGCTGCTCAAGCCCGAGATGTACAACAAGAGCATCAACCTGGACTATGTGGCCATGGATATCCCGAACGAATTCATCGTGGGCTTCGGCCTGGACTACGACGGGCTCGGCCGCAATTACAAGGACATCTACGTCCTGGACACGGAAACTCAGATCTGATATGAAATACTACATCCTCTTCGGCCCTCCGGGTGCAGGCAAAGGCACCCAGGCCAGCGCCATGGTAGAGCAGTACAACCTCTGCCACCTTTCCACCGGTGAACTCCTCCGCAGCGAAATCGCCGCAGGCACTCCGCTCGGTCTCCAGGCCAAGGCCCTGATCGAGGCCGGCGCCCTGGTCCCCGACGAGGTCGTCGAAGGCATGATCGAGGCCCGCTTCCAGGCCGCCCAAGGCGTGGACGGCTTCCTGCTGGACGGCTTCCCCCGCACCATCGCCCAGGCCGAGGCCCTCGACGCGATGCTCGCCAAGACCGGCGAGGCCGTCACGGCCGTCGTCTCCATCATGATTCCCGACGCCATGATCCACGAGCGCATCGCGCACCGCGCCACCATCGAAGGCCGCGCCGACGACGCCCGCCCCGAAGTCGTGGAGAACCGCATCCGTACCTACCACGACAAGACCGAACCCCTCGTAGGCTTCTACAAGGAAACCGGCCGCTACAACGAAATCGACGGTGTCGGCACCATCGACGAAGTCCGCGCCCGCATCTTCGCCCTGATGGACCGCTTCTAGGCGGATGACCCGGATACAAGAAAGGCCCCGAGCATCGGTCTCGGAGCCTTTCTTCTTTTTATCCGGACTGGGTTTCCTCCCCGGGCCTGAATTCCAGGATGTCGCCCGGTTGGCAGTCCAGCGCGCGGCAGATGGCTTCCATCGTGGTGATGCGGATGGCCTTGGCCTTCCCGCACTTGAGGATGGAGAGGTTGGCGGGGGTGATGCCCACTTTTTCCGCCAGTTCGCCGGATGACATCTTCCGGCGGGCCAGCATGACGTCTATATTGATGACAATGGGCATTATTTCACCTCCTCTTGCACGTCGGGCTGCTTCTCCTTGTCAGCGCCCTTGAGGTAGGACGGCAACTCCATGCCGGCCATGTTGAAGAGGTCGTTCAGCGGAGGAACGGACTTCATCAGACCGGAGATGAAGTTGGACGTCGCGGTCTTGCCGTCGGTGCCGGTGCCGGTGTCCCAGACGGTGACCTTGTCGATGTTGATGCCCTTCACGGCCTCGACCTGCGTCTTCACCAGGTCCGGGAGTTTGTCGGCGATCATCATCAGGACGGCCTTCTGCGCATCGCCCTGGGCGGCGCCCACGAGTTGCTGGAAACCGGTCGCCTGCTTGGTGAGGATCTCCAGGACACCGCGCGCCTGCGCGTCCATCTTGGCGTAGATGGCGTCCGCCTCACCCTTCGCCTTGCGGCGGATCTGCTCGGCTTCCGCTTCCGCGTCGATGATGGCCTTCTCCTTCTCGATCTGGGCGGGAACCACGACATTGGCCTTCTGGGTGGCCTCCTCACGGGCCGCACGGGCAAGTTCCGCGTCGCGCTCGGACTTGTAGGCTTCCTCGAGGGCCTTCGCGGCCTGGACCTTTTCGGCGGCGACGGCCACGCGATCGGCCTCGGCCTCTTTCTCACGGCGGGTCGCGTTGGAATTCGCGATGGCGATCTTGGAGTTGTTCTCACCTTCGACGGCGAGGGCGTTCGCCTCGGCGGTCTTGATACGGGTGTCACGGGTGGTCTCGGCAATCCGGATGTCCTTGTCCCGGTCGGCTTCGGCCTTACCGATCTCACCGAAACGGTTCTGCTCGGCGACGGACTTCTTCGCGTCGTTGATGGCCTTTGCGGCGGCTTCCTTACCGAGAGCCTCGATATAGCCGGACTCGTCGCGGATATCGGTGACGTTCACGTTGATGAGTTTCAGGCCGATCTTGCGGAGTTCCGCTTCCACGTTGGTGGAGACGTTGGCGAGGAACTTGTCGCGGTCGGCGTTGATTTCCTCGATGTCCATCGTCGCAATGACCAGACGGAGCTGACCGAAGAGGATATCCGTCGCGATGTTCTGGATGCTGTCCACGCTCAGGCCCAGCAGGCGCTCGGCGGCGTTGGTCATGTTCTCCGGCTCGGTGGAGATACCCACGGTGAAGCGGCAGGGAACGTCCACGCGGATGTTCTGCTTGGAAAG
>JAEEGH010002173.1_pt1 | contig 53517 bp, 74 predicted proteins | sample 9134181 | NCBI WGS metagenome assembly JAEEGH01 (sample SAMN16246544, study PRJNA631951) | gut metagenome | biome: gut microbiome; feature: rumen; material: DP-attached | host: Bos | place: Iran: Karaj | collected 2018-10 | reverse complement strand
TCAAACGTGTCAAGCGATGGATGAGCTCTCCATCTCGCTCCGACTGCCTTTCGCCTGTTGCCGTCGATTTCGAGTATTTTTGGATATGATATACAGATATCGTTATAGAGTTTTTGAATTTTAATATAAGGACATTCTTTTGACTGCTCTTCCTCCGGCTCTGCCGGAGTTTCTCTTTCTCTTTTATCTTTCTCTTTCTCTATAATATCTTTATATCTATTCTCTTTATCTCTAATCTCTGTCGTAACGTTTTTCGCACATTGTTCGAACATTTGTGTAACATTGTGCGAACATTGTTCGCTTTCGGGAAGCTGCGGGACGTCCTGTCCGGAACGGAGCGCCCTCATTCTCGCGGCAGCGTCGGTCTCGGAACCGATTAAATTCTTGTGGTCGGAGAGAACGAGAACTCCGTTTGCGTCTTCGTATATAAGCCCGAAGGCCTTATACAGATTCAGGGCAATTCTCACCGTGTCGGCGGAAAACCACTTGCAATCCCTCACGATTTTCTCGACGTCAAAAGGAATCATGATTTCGCCGATTCGGCGGGACAGTTTTCCTTCCGTGTTGATGGTCTTCAGGCAGAGCATCTGATACAGCACGACGTAATTTGCACCGTCCGGCTGGCTCATCAGATAATCGACCGTATCAGATGTCATAAACGATTCTTTAAGCTTAATCCAGTAGAATTTTTTCCCTGCCATTTTTATCCCCCTCAGAACGGTAAATCGTCATCTGTAATGTCAACGTAATTCGGCTCGCTTCTTGAATTGTCAAAAGTTGCAACTGCGGTCTGAACTGCTTCCCCGCCGTTTCTGCTTTCCACAAAATACGCTTCATCCGCAATAACTTCCGTCGCGTATCTCTTACTTCCATCCTGCGCACTCCATGAGCGCGTCTGAATGCTTCCCGTTATGCAAAGAGAAGAGCCCTTGCGGAAATATTTCACGATGAATTCCGCCGTCTGCTTCCAGGCAACGACGGAAACAAAGTCCGCCTTTTTCGCCGCGTCTTTTGAAACGCGCCGGTCTACCGCTATCGTAAATGATGTAACAAGCGTTCCGCTCGGTGTTGATTTAAGCTCCGGGTCGGCAGTAAGTCTGCCGGCCAGGATAACCTTGTTGAGATTCAAGCTCATTTCTTATTTTCCTCCTCGTCGGACGGAATGTACTTTCCAGCGATGGCTCTGTAGGTATCGATATCGTAGGGTTTTGTCTGCTTAATCACTCGTCCGAGAATTTCAAGCGTAGTCCTTGCTTTAATCAGTTCATTGTATCGCCCCTGAGAAACTTTGACGGTGTTGTCGATGAGACAAAGATTGTCTCCTTTGAGTTCTAAAAAGTTGTCGTTTTCTTCCGTCTCTTCAAAGTTCTTAATTATGCTATCTTTCATGGTTTATATCCTTTCTGTGGCGGTTGCGCCCATAATGATTTGATTTTTTCGATCTGTTCCGGGGTTTCTGTTGGAATGCCGTTCTCCTTGCATTCTTCAACGAGAAAGTCGATGAGCCGAGACATTTGCTTCGTGTTATATTGGGATGAGCCATAATAACAGCGGATCTTTACTTTCATGCCATCCTGCGAAAAGTCGACCTGTTCTGTTACCCATCCGGTACCGAGCAATCCCCATGCTGTCCGGAGCGTTTTTGCCTCGTCCTGGGACAGATTCGGGAAGTCCTTGTATACACCGACTTCACGAATAGCCGTGCGGTAAATTTCTTCTTTTGTCTGTTTCACATCCTCATCGGCGAGCTTGTCCGCAAGCTTCTCACATAGTACCCAGCAAAATGCATTAGCATCGAGCGACCGCTTCTGACGGTGCCGCTTGATTTCAACGTCAACGTCGAAATCTTTCAGCGTGTCGAATGCCTCTGTAAAATCGCTCTTTGTGGAGAAGCTGACGATCTGCTCGCCGGACCGAGTGAACGTGATATCTTTGAGTTTACCTATCATTTGGCAGCCCACTTTTCTTTATAGACACCGAGAAGTTTCATCGCATCAAGAGACGCGAGGAATTCTTCTACAATCTCCTTGAATGGCCTGCTGTTAGCCCTTGTGTACGTTTCTGTGTAAAGGTCATAACCATCAGACACGAGATACTGAAATTCCCTCGCGTCCGGCTCAATGAAGAAGTAAGCCGGGTGTTGAGGTGAGTTGTAATACTTTCCGGCAAGATCAGCTGAGCCGAAGCCCTTATTGCTGAATTTCACATCGTAGATGACACCCGCTTTCAGCGCGTCCATGATGCCGTATACGAGTAGTTCCGTCGAGCCAATCGTCAACTCGCGCTGTGCTTTTACCTGCACAGGAGCGCCCGCTATGAGCGTTGCAACAGCATTCGCACCCTCGTACCATTTGGGATATTCGGTCTTCTCAAAGATGATCGTATCTCCCATAGCTCTCGCGGTGTTGCCGGTTGGGACTTTCCTCGGCTGGAAAGTCCCGTTGGCGATCGAATACACGAGGTTTTCAAAGTCGATTCCGTTCTGCATTTCTGGAGTGGGCTCTTTCGGTATTCTATGAAGCGTGTTCAAAAAGTCCGCATAAGCGTCCTCCTGGTACTCTTCCCGACAGGACATCATGTAGTTCCACGAGCTGATAAGAGACTGTGTAATGAGGTAGCTCATCTCACTTCGCCTCCGCGGGGACGTATTTCTTTTTCTTTTTGTCGAACGTGAAGCCGAGTTCAGCCGCCTTTGCCGCGAGCAGGGCGCTCGCTTCCTTCTTGGAAGTCAGCGCGTGGTCGAGCTTCGGAATGGATTCAACGGCGGCGGTGGCGTCCTCGGCGGTCTTGATCGCGTCGATGATCGCCTTTGCCTCTTCCATCACCTTGTCGTACTGCTCCTTGACCGGGGCAAACGCTTCCGCTTCGGCGGCAATGTTCGCGCGGGCTTTCTCAAAGAGATTGGTGAGGAAATCGTTCTTGTCTGCCGGACCTACCGTGGGAACGGTAAACTGCCCCTCGATGCCGTAGCATCCTTTGGCGAAAAACTCCTGCGTAGGCGTAAACGACACGACGCGGTTGTTGCCGATCATCTGAACGAAACCGCCGAAGTCGCACGGCTGCCAGACGATGTTCTTCGCCGCGCCCTCGCACAGAAGCCTCTGCTGAGGATTGCCGTCCTTGTCCTTCTGTTCGTCGCTGTGGAACACGTAGATCAAGTTCTTGTTCAGCGTGTCGCGGACGTAGTTCGTGAAGCGTTGAAATTCCTGTTTAACGGCGCCGAAGCCCTTGATTGAGATCGTCTTGCCGTCCTTCTGGCAGTTGACCGCAGGATTGATCTTCATAGCCCACGCCTGAAGGTACGTGACGAAACTGCCGCCAGTGTCAATGATGATCGTTTCGCAGTCTTTGACTTCGGGGGATTCGATGTCGTGCAGAACCTCTTCGTAGGTCGAGCAGACGATCGTGAGTTTGCGGTGATACGACTTGACGCGGGACACGCCGCGGTCGAAGTCGATAAGGATCGGGTTGGGTGCTGAGAGGGCAAGTGTAGTCTTGCCGACGCCGGGCGATCCGTAAAGGATCATGGAGAATTTTTTGTCGTTGAAGGTGAGTTCGTTCGGTTGCTTAATCATTGTTTTTTGCTCCTTTTCGATTTATGAATTTGTTTGTGTGCTTGGCTTCGATTTGAGGTATGCCCTGATCTTGAAAGCGAGCCATGCTTGCATGGTATCGAAGCCGTCTTCCTTGATCCGTTTCACGAGTTCCGCGTATTCGTCGTCTTCCAGGCGGCAGGAAACTTTGCATTTCAGCCGGTGGCAGCCGTCGCGCCGGTGCTTCTCCTTGGCGAGCAGTTCCGGGGCATACTTGGCAAGCAGCGCATCCATCGCCTTTGTTTTGAGGTCGATCCCGTACTCTTCGCCGTGTTCGCAATGACTTTGAAGCATCTTGTCAAATTTCGGATAGAGGGCACGGACCGTTAAAACCATTTCCTTCGCCGAAAGATTTTTAGATATTCGAAGATCTCTTAACGGATTGCTCTTGATTTTTCGGTTTTTCTGTGCTATACTAATATCGTGAGATTTGGTATCTCGCTTTGGACTGTTCTGATTGGCGTCGGGCAGTCCTTTTTCTTTTACGCAGTCGCACTTCTCTTCGGGATCAAGCGTAGCGCCGCATAACGGGCACTCCTTGTACAACATCTATTCCACTTCCTTTCTCGCCGAAGACAGGATCGAATTCCACAACGCCGGCGCCATTGTGATAATCTTGTAGCCCGTGGCTTCAAGTTCGGTCGAGCGGTCGTAGCTCTTCACATCCTGGGCGTAGCGCGTGACCGCGTTTGCCACTCCGTAAAGGGAAAGATCGCCGCCTTCGATCAGGTGTCCGAGAACGCCCTCGCTCTCGTTTATGGAAATGCCGAATTTGCTGGATGTGAGTTCCACTACCTTCGGCGTAGTATTGGCGGGGAATTTCGCCTCGGTCGCTTCGCGCATCTGGCCGACGATCCTCTCGAAGAGTTTCTGATCGGCAGCGGCTGTGACCGCATCTCTGACTTTCAAGAGGAAAGCCCGGTCATCCGCCTCAATCGTTTCATCGCGGAAAATGCTCATGTCATAGTCGGCGTCGTTGATCTTGCCGATATGATATTTTCGCACGCTGCTGTCCTGCGCGACCATTCCGTTGGTACATGCCAAGCGGTAGATAAGCGGGCTTACGCTGACGCTCCCGCGTCCTACCTCTGAATTGCTGATGATGATTCCCGACTGAACGACATCGCCGACGCGCACTTCCGTCTGAACGCGAGGATTAACGACCTTGATATACATCTTTGTTTCGGTAATCTCGCAGCTCATGACCTGTGCACCGTCCATCCGACCGATGATCGGCAGGACGGTTTCGGCAACGTCCGCGTTGTCGATGCGACGGTACCGGTCAGAGAGGAATGCTCTGACGTTGCCGTCGAGCGTCCGGATCATCCGGCGCTCCGGGGTTTCGGTCTTATGTAGCCAGTGATTGACGTTCTCTATCAGCAGTTCGGGGCTGCTGTATCTCATGCGCTCGTAATACTTCGCGGGGATCTCGAGATACTGTCCGATTTGGGAATGCGCCAGATCGTTCACGCCGAACGGCTCCATCCCGTCGATTTGAAACTTGATGCCCTCATCACCGTCCACCATGCTCAACGCGGACGTGTCTGCGAGGTAGTCTTGTTTCGCGTTCTGTTGCCGCTGGATCTCAACGGCGAGTTCCTTTAGAGTTCTTCCTTGTAACATTCTTTTTGCTCCTTTCTCTGTCGGCATAGATCATCCCGATCCGAGCCGGCACCACGACTTTCAAATTGCAGTCGTCGCAACATTCGCCTTTTGCAACGGGATCGGCATTGTTACCGTACCCGCTGAACTTTCGACCGCAGATCACACATTTCATGATGTGCTCCTCGCGTGCTCCGCGTCATACTTTTTCCGTTCCTCTCGTGAGAGGTCGGCTCGCTGACCTTCCGGAGTTTTCATCCATTCCTCATACCCTCTCCGATTCTTCGAATCAGCGAAGAAAGATCGGATGCTCTTCGAGAGTATTCGGCAGCCCATATCGTACACTTCGGCAGGAATATCGGCGGGATTGATTCGTACTATCTGCTCCATTTGCTCTCCTTTCGATAACGCTCAACTTGTTGAGCAGTTTAGCCAAAAAAAATATCGCTGACGGGGCAATGCAGCACGGAAGCAAGTTTGAGCAGAGTGGATGTTTTTGTAACCACTTTTCCAGTCTTACTTTCGAGCACAACAATAGTACCGCGCGATACTCCACTTTTTTCGGCAAGTTCTTCTTGCGTCAAGCCTTTTGATTTGCGGATTTCTTTCAGTTTGTTTTCCATATGTAAGTTGCTCTCCTTTCTTCAATTTTGGGATAAATTGCTCAACCCGTTGAACATATATTACACCTTTTTTTTCATCTTGTCAAGTGGGTTGAACAAAAAAGTTCAACAAATTTTACATTTAGGCTTGACTTTCGCGCTATTATAATGTATAATGTGTTGAACAAATCGGAAGGAGAGGACGATAATGACGCTTGGAAAAATAGTCGAAGAATACTTGCAAGATCACAATACGTCCCAGAGGAGTTTTGCCAAAAGATGCGGAATGTCGAGCGGCTATATTTCTATGATAGTCAACGGTATCAATCCGCGTTCTAACACTCCCATTATTCCGACGCTAAAATCACTGAATAGCATTGCGGCAGGGATGAATATAACTCTTGATGAATTGCTCTCCCGAATGGATGATGCAGCCATTGAGTTAAATTTTGGACATTCCAAGAGTGCTGAAAGAGCTACAGAATTTACCCGGCTATTTTCTCGGCTCACCGATGAACAACAGATGATGATAATTGCTTCGATAAAGGGGATATTAACAAATGACAAGTACGCTCTTTCACAAACTTTTTGCCGCGATCCTGCTTGTCGCCGTCATTCTTTCGCTCACTTCTTGTGGCCATACACGAAAGGAAAAAATAAGCGATAAGATGTACGATCTCGGCGTCGCCGCAGTCGAAATAGCAGATGACTACCTTTCCGGAAAGATTTCTATTGAAGACGCCGTCGCTCGTCTTGACCGAAATAATGACGATCAATATAGGCATTTGAAGAGCGAAGAAGATGAATTGGGCGTAACAACTTTATACGATACTCCGTTCAGACAGGATACGAGTGTGTGGCTTATCACGTCGAATCTTCTTCACGCGATGCAAGATAAGAAGTCCGGTACTGGAATAGATGCTTCCATCAAAGAGAAAAGGAACAGTCTTGCAAACTCTCTGTGGAAATAAAAAATCCCGAAGACTTGTGATCTCCGGGACGCCGTGCTTATTTCGCCTTGAGTAAATCCTTGAGCATTTCAATGATCGCTTCTTGGGCTTCTGGTGACAACCGAGAAAACAAAGACACTGCTTCGTTCACATCAACTTTCGCCGGCTTTTGAACTATCTCGGCAAATGCATAGTTATCCTTCATAGATGGCGTCTCCTTTCTCAAAAATGGGGGATACTGCCGGCAGTATAACAAGTATAGCAAATCTGTGTTGCCTTGTCATCGAAATGTTATAGTATAACTTTCGACTGACAATGACATAAAAAAAGAGTATAATAGAACAATTAGGGGGCGTATAACGTGGCAAAGCAAAAACAACCGATAATCAGAGAAAATGCCGTCATTTACGCCCGGTATTCATCAAGCGGTCAGCGCGAGGAATCTATCGAAGGACAACTCCGCGAATGTAAAGATTTCGCCATGCGGATGAATCTGAACGTGATAGGCGAATACTGCGACTACGCTCTGACCGGGACGCTGGACAAGCGCCCGGAATTTCAGCGCATGATCCGAGATGCTGCAAGGGGGCAGTTTACGACCGTCCTCGTCTGGAAGCTCGACCGTTTTGCCAGGAACAAATATGACAGTGCGATCTACAAAACGCAACTGAAAAAGAACGGCGTGCGTGTGATTTCTGCGAAAGAGGTTATCCCTGAAGGACCAGAAGGAATACTTCTCGAATCCATGATGGAAGGGTATGCGGAATACTATTCGGCAAATCTCTCTCAGAATGTCAAGCGCGGACTTTATGAATCTGCTCTGAAATTACAAACGCTCGGTCAGACGCTTTACGGTTTACGGAAAGCGCCGGACGGGCGATATGAGCAGGATCCCCAAACAGCGCCGGTCGTTCGGAGGATCTTCGATGAATATATTTCCGGGCGTCCCGCCATTGATATCTATAAAGATTTGAACAGAGATGGTTTTCGCACTCAGACCGGCGGCCTGTTCAATAAGAGTTCTCTCCGACGTATTTTGCAGAATCAGAAATACTGCGGAGTTTACGAGTACGCCGATATCCGCGTCGAAGACGGCATACCGGCAATTGTAAGTAAAGAAACATTCAGAAAGGCAAAGGCAATGGTGCAGCAACATCATTGTAAACCCGCCGCAAAGAAGATCGAGGGTGGCTTCCTGCTAACCGGGAAACTGTTCTGCGGTCATTGCGGAGAGATGATGACCAGCGACGGCGGCACCAGTAAGACCGGCAGAGTATACAGTTATTATACTTGCAACAACCGGCGCGTGAAAAAGTGCGATAAGGAACGCGCACCAAAACAATGGATCGAGGATCAGGTCGTCGATGCTCTCATAAGGATTGCAAACGATGACGAGGTGATCGACGCATTTGCGGATCATTACATGGCCTGGCAAGCAGACAAGGAAACACACGCCGAAATGAAGATCCTCGAAGATCGTCTCAGAAAAAACGAAACCGCCATAAAAAATGTGATGACGGTCATTGATAGCGGATTGATAACGGACAGCGTCCGAAGTCATTTGTTGGATTTGGAAGCTGAAAAAGCGGATATTCAAAAGGGCATAGCAATCCAAAAGATTGAAGAGCCGTCTTTGAAAAGAAGCGAAGTCGTTTACTTTTTGAAGTCTTTTCGGGATGGAGATAAAAACGACATTGCCTGGCGCATCTTCATCGTCGAAACCTTTTTGCAAGCCGCATATCTTTTCGATGATGGTCGGCTAATCATCACGCTCAACTACGGCGGGAAAAACAATAAAATCACTGTAAAAATCGCAGAAAAGGCAGTCAGAAAGGGAGAGCCGTTGAGTTCAAATTTCGCGCCGCCCTCTCCGCCAGATGGCGCAAATTTGAACACCATCGAAGTCTTCTTTTTTGAAGGCATCTTTGCAGTGCAGATTTGTGCAACCAGAAAACACGTCTGAGTTAATGCTCAGACGTGTTTTCTTTCCTCTCTTCTTTATATGCCTGCGGATAACGAAAGCCGTTATAATCTAACAAATTCAAGACTTATAGCCGTCTGTCTGTTAGAATATAACGAAAGGAGCAGGCATAGTTATGATCAGAATTTTACTATCCACCAAGCTGGGCGAGCTTAGGTGGAGCCAAGCTGATCTCGCTCGGGCTACGGGAATACGACCATCTACCATAAATGAGTATTACCACGAGCTCGCCGAGCGAGTCAATCTTGAGCATCTTGATTTGATATGCGAAGCGCTCGGGTGTGAATTGTCTGATATAATCGTAAGGCAACCCTCTCTTTTACGGAAGACAAAATTCAGAACCGGGCACGAGCATTGCGATGGATAGCTCTCTCCTTATATGAAAGACCGAAGCGTGAAAGCGCCTCGGTCTTTTATGTTATATGAATACCTCTCCGGTTTCCTCATCGATGAAGCGAACGTCGAGCTTGTAGCCAAGCGCGGACGCGATCTTTTCAAGCTCACTCAGTCTGAAATCGTCCCGCTTCATTTTGTTGTTGAGGTTTTGCGGTGTATCACCCATACGCGCAGCAAGATCCCTCTCGGACAGATTTCCTCTTTTCACGCGCATAATTCTGATTTTTTCAGCCATTGACATTTTGCTCATCTCCTTTCGCGTATTATTCTACACAAAAAAATGTATTTTGTCAACCCCTAAATGAAAAAAATCAAAAAAATTTTGATTTTTTATCAAAAATCACTTGACAAAATACATTTTATAGTGTATAATATAATTGTAAGGCAGAGGGAAAACCTCTTACGAACAGTAAGGCAAAAAAATCAAGGGGGATTAAAAAATGACAAACATTCAGAATCAGAACTTCGGCGTTGAGATCGAATTGACGGGGATCACCCGCAGGGACGCGGCAAAGGTTATCGCTGACTACTACGGCACGACGGTAGCATATGACGGCAGTTACTATGACATCTACACGGCAAAGGACACCAAAGGCAGAACATGGAAAGCAATGAGCGACGGCAGCATTCGCACCACAAAGAAGGTCAACGGACGTCAGGTCGCAGCAGATGGTTCGTACAGTTGCGAAGTCGTAACTCCAATATTGCAGTATGAGGACATCGAAGACCTCCAAGAGCTCGTTCGGAAGCTTGTCGCGGCCGGTGCGGTTGCAAACTCTTCCTGCGGCATCCACGTCCATGTGGACGGAGCAAATCACACTCCGGAGAGCCTGACGCGACTGCTCAACTTCGCCATCGGCAGACAAGACCTCTTCTACGAAGCGCTCCAGATCGGGGACAGAGCAAACCGCTGGTGTCACAAAATCTCTCGCTCGCTTCTGAAAGCAATGCGCAGCGATAAGAACATGACCAAGGCAAGAATGGAAACGATCTGGTATAGCAGAGCGAACGACGGCTATGTCGGAGGCATAAGCCACGAGCATTACAATTCCACGAGATACCACGGGATCAACCTTCACGCCTTCTTCACGAAAGGCACGGTTGAATTCCGTCTCTTCAATGGGACAACGCATGCCGGCAAGATCAAAGCCTATATTCAGTTCTGTCTGGCAATGAGCGCATGGGCAATCACCGCACCCGACAAGATGTACTACAAATCCTGCGCGTCATACACGGCAAAGCAAAGAGAAACGCTGATGATGAACGTGCTGACGCGCCGCCTCGGAATGACCGGCAAGGAGTTCAAGACCGCGAGATACCACCTTACACGGGCTTTCGCGGAAATGGCAGAAGCCGCATAATAAGCGCCTGTCCTACCGGGCATACTACGGGGAGAAAGGAAACGACATGAGCAAACTATACCTTGCCTATGGAAGCAATCTCAACAAGGCGCAGATGCGGATGCGCTGCCCGGATGCTATCGCCATAGGAACGACAGAAATCAAAGACTATCGGCTTCGCTTCCGCGGTCATCCCCTTGCCGCGGTAGCAACGATCGAAAAGGAAAAAGGATCTTCCGTACCGGTCGCGCTTTGGTCGATCTCCGAAGCAGACGAGCGGGCGCTTGACAGATACGAGGGCTTCCCCCGGCTCTATATCAAAAAGTGGCTGACCGTCCCGTTCGGCGGTCGGAACGTCAAAGCGATGGCGTACGTCATGACGGACGGAAGGCCGCTCGGACGCCCGAGCGCCGCATACCTCGGGACGATCCGGCAAGGGTACGCTGACTTCAAGATCACCTATCAGTACGAACTGACGCGCGCGGTTGTTGGCGAATAGCGACGTAGGAACGATTTAGCGCTGTTGCAATCAACTTTCTCTCTGTCTTGCAATGTTCCTACCACAAAAAAAGAAAAAGCCCTGTAAACGCTCTTAAAAGCGAATACAGGGCTTTGACATCTTTTTTGCATTATTCAATTATTTTCGGCACTTCTGCGCCGCCTTCCTTGAAAGCATCATTAAACGAGGCAAGCGCGGCTTCGATCAGAACACGCATTTCAAGTTCCGTGCATTCGATTCCTTTTTCCGCGAGCATTTCTCTCGCGGAAGTGAGAGCGATTTCGAGTTTTTCGGGACCGTGGAGATCCTTATAAACCTGTTCGACAAACTGAACGCACGACTTAGCGACTGCCTTTTTGGTCTTATCGTTCAGATATTTGTTGCACAGATTTTTTACTGCGATGCCGAGAAATCCGAAAATTGCAGTGATGACGGTATACATGATTGTTGTGCCATATTCAGAGATAAACTGCTGAATCATGATTTTTCCTCCTTAAATCTTCATAACATCGGACGACCATACTCGGCCGGTGTATTCCTTCTTTATCGGCTCGGTGCTTACGAGGTAAACCTTGCCGCCCTGCTCGATCTGTCGAACATAGAGCGTAGCACCGCGTACCCACGACGGCATCCATGCGCCGTTATAATACTTTGTGATGCCCGCTTTGCATTTCACTTTGTCGCCGACCTTGATGACATCGGGTTTTGGCTGCGTCGGCACAACTGCAGAAGTGTTCAGTTGATCGAGATAATTCTTAACGAGCGCCTTAAACGTCTTCCAGTTGCCGAGTGCGATGGCGTGAGAATAACTGCCGAAAATGTACGAAGGACACCACTTCTTGCCGTAGATCAGATTGGTGCACTGCTCGTCGGGATCGGCAAAAGTCTTTCCGGCACTCTTATTTACCCAGTATGTGTGAGTGACAAGTTTACTGATCGGAAGTTTATACTTCCAGAGCAACCACGCCGCGATCTTTGCGGCGTTGTCTTTTGCCTTGGCGTCATGATCGGTGCTCTCGCCCATGATGATCTCCATCGAGAGGGACGTCATGTTGCCGCCGTCTGACACGGAGCCGTCGCCGGAATGCCACGATACTTCTGCAGATCCTTCGGGATCATTCGGGCAAAGCCCAGTGCCTGCTTTCAGATTCTGCCATGCGCCGGTATCGTCAACATAGAAATGCACCCGTGCGCTCCCCATGTTCTCGTTATAAGTGGCGCGGGTGTACTGTTCGCCATCATCATAGACGTTATTGAGATCGCCTGTGTTGTGAATCGTTACCGATTTCGGACCGCCCGCAATCTTTTTATTTTTCTTATAAAGGCTGCCGGCACCGGAGAATCCGGCTTTCTTTGCTTTGGTGTTGTCTTTCCAGACCGTTCCGTCCGGGATGATCTTTTCGTTAACGGTAACGCCGTTGATCTTATAGGTGTTATTTGGTATTAGCATATTTTCTCCTTTCATGAGATGTCATGAGATGACCTTCCACGACTGCATTTCTTTATAGATTTTGTCGATAAAGGAATTGCCTTTGAGCCGTTTATATGCCTCATAGAGCAGGACAAAATTCTCGTACTCGTATTGACGGATCTCAGCTTTGTCCCGGTTGTGATAATAAATGCGCAGCATCTCGCTGCGCAGGAGGCATTTCTGCCCGTTTATGACCTTGCTAATGGCGACAAAGCATGTGACTACTATGCCGAGCAGTGTCACCACTTCGCCTATCAGTCTTACGATTTCTGTCGGTGACACATTTGTTTCCCTCCCTTAGAGACCCCGCTGATTTTTCAGTCGGGGTATCAGAATACTGTTATGCAGTTGGCAGGACTACATAAGCGGAACGGAAAGAAACATATGCGTTGGCGCTCGTGCGGCCGCTGGCACCATTGGCACAGAACACACCGGCATTGCCTAAGTACGTGTAGTAGCCGCCGCAATGCATTGCACGCTCTGCAACACTGTTGTCAAAATAGATAAAATCACCGCCGAGTGCTCCGGCAGAAATGCCATCCAACTTATAGAAGCCGAGCGCCTGAAGAATGTGTTTTGCTGCATCACAGACAGAAGCATCAAGTTCTACGTTTTCGAGTGTGGAGTTGATCGAACCCGGTGTCATTGAGATAGTTCCCGTGATCCACGTCAACTTGGTACTGATCTTGTCGATCTTCAAGCTGTTCGTAGTTGTGCCGCTACCATTCGGTGTGATAAGGTCGCCGGTTGTACCGTCGATTGCATACCACAGCGAAGAAGCTGTAGCTTGGCTGTTATCGGAATCTGCTGCGGAGTTCTCGAAGGCGCCGTTTTTTGACAGGACCTGAAGCTCCCCGTAAACGGTGCGCACGCCACCAACCCATTCAGATCCGTTTCCGTTCAGATCCCAGATACCATCCTGCTGACGGTTATGTGACCACGAGAGAGGACCAGTGCCACCTGCGACGTGAAGAGTTTTTCCATTGCCGTCTTTAGTCATCGGGATCGCCTGATAGATGCTATCAGAACTATCTTTGCCATAGTCGTTGTTGCCCTTCGGAAGAGTGCCGTTCTTAAGACACCAAAGGGCGACTGCCATCCACTCGAGACGCGTTGTCAGATGCCATCCTTCGCCCTTCGCGGCGCACTTATCGATTGAATTGTCAAGATTGCTATTGCTCTCGTAGTCCTGGCCAGGGAGAGAATATGCGCGGCCGTTCTGAACGATGTTCATGTACTTAGAGAAGTAGATCGCGTCGATCTCCTGCCCGTTGACCTTGAAAGCCGGAAAAACATCGGTCGAAGTACCGATGCCGACGTCTGCCCACGTGAATTTCGGGATTTTTACCATGACAGAGGGCATATTCTTATCATCGTATTTCAGTTCGTTGCTTGCTCCGCAAGCCACCTGCAAAGCAAGGTTTGCAACATCGAAGTTACTCATTGTTTCGTGCTCCTTTCTTATTCAATCGCCCAGAGGGTGAGAGTTACATTGTTCATGTCGAGCGGAACGGGAACGAGAGTGATTTCCTCTCCTTCGCCTTCCTCAGTGTACGACCTTGCAGGAATGTCGATCTGTGCGACGTATGCTCTGCCGGCAGCTGCACCAATTACGAGGTCGCCGTCAGCGTCAAAGCAGACGTCGATATGCACGGGGTTGTCTTCCTCCCGCTTTGCGAGGTTTATAGTCAGATCGTCGTCAAAACAGATTTTCTTTCCCGTGACTCTGTATTCGATCTTCTGTCCTTCGTTTTTTTCAATGATAATCATTATTGATTCCATCCTCCTATTACAATGTATTTGATTGTCGCGCTCGATGCGCTTCCGGTGAATTCGATCTTGAAGCCATTGACAAGCTGCTCGCTTACCACGACCTCACCGACGTTTCCACTGGCGGCTATGACCTCTGTCGCCACGATATAGTCTCCCGTGTCTCTGCTTGTGTTCAAAGCCACGGTCGCCTTGGAATTGTTGAACGGGAAAACCGATGAATTTGTGAGTGTAACCGTTCCTACTTCGACGTTGTACAGTTTGTCGATGTGTGCCTCGGCAGCATCAAGCCGCCCTTCTGCGATCCACTTGTTCTGACGTGCATAATTGAGCAGGATTAGGATCGCTGCTTCGTACGCGGTAAGCCCTTCTTCTATTGAGTTGAAGTGCGCCGCATCCTGATATGTGCCCTGCTGCATAACCGTGCCAAATGGGGTGATCGTATAGACGTCGGGATTACCCGCATCGGCAATCACGTTGAATTTGTTAGTTTCGCTGAGTACGTGATCAACCCAGTAAGTTCTGTCTCGCATTATTCAGCCTCCCTTATGGTGAAATCGAACCAGTACAGAACGCCCGTCTGTTCTTGGTCAAGTGTAATGCTAACGTCTTGATGCGCCCACAATTCGCCCGCGTTGTTATAGAGTTCCACGCGATTGATTGTGACCGCGCCCGGGACAATGGATGCCTGTACTCTGACAACCCCCGAAGAGAGGATCTGCGCATCGGTAATTGGTGCTTTCGTGTAGGTCGTTCCTACGCGGTATTGCAGATAACCGACACGCTTTTTGACATAGCCGCGAATATCGTTTAATGCCGCTGTATCAAGTGCCATATCTTCAACCTTCCTTTCATAATAGGGAGCCTGGTAATGTGCCACAGGCGCGGGCGTTGTATGCCGCGGCATCTCCCATTGTTCCCAAATTTATAATTCCATCCCGCACTATGCCGGAAACGGCATCGCTGGGAATAGTGCCTGATCTTATGACCGAGTAGATGATATATCCGGATTCTTCAGCAATCTCAACTGTTGTTTTAGAGCACAATATCGACGCACCGTCCTGAAGGACTGAGCGCACGGGGCGAATACTGTCTATCACACGAATGAGCGTCCTCAGCGAGATCGCTTTTGACATAGATGCGGCATCAAGGATAATTCGGAAGTAATAGGGATCGCCGCCGTATTCGTTTCCTTCCTCGATCCGTGAGTTCGGGCAGATCTTGTTGATGGCGTATAACAGTGCCGCTTTTGTACCAAAGTGATAAACTTCCATTTCATCACCCCTTACACCAATGAGCCGAGAGGCGTTCCGCACATCCTCACGCTGTATTCAGCCGACGATCCGACCGATTCCATGCTAATATATCCGTTAACATCTGTGCCTTGCGTAGTCTGCTTCGGATATGTGCCGCAAAGTCGCGGATTGAAAAACGCATATCCACCTTTACATGCTACTGCGATGATGTTCCTTGAGCGGTAAATGATATTATATTCATCAAGGATCGCCCGCGTAGGTTTGACTGCTGAGGCGACGCGCTCAATATCGCTTTGCGCGATCGGCGTCGTTTGGTGTGTCAGATCGCAGATGATCTTGAAGTAATACGGATCACCGCCATACTCATACCATTCCTGAATCTCTGTGCCGGGGCAGAGCGCGGACAGCGCAAAGACAAGCGCAGCTTTCGTGCCGAGGTGCCTGTGCACCGCAAAGCACGATGCGATCTGTGCCCGCTTTGATTCAACCGTGCCGTCCGGAAGATACCAGTCCACCTTGTAATCTGATGCCAGTATGTCAAGCAATTCTTCCGGCAAGGAAGAGATGTTCGTGTAGATGGCAAGCAGATTGTTCTGTGAGTATAAGGTTTCGAGTTCTTCCGCGATCGCGGAAGCCAGAGCATACAGGTTTTTGCTCGAAGACAGAGCAGCAGGAAAGACACGCATCAAATTTTCTGCGGCCAAATCCCTACTCATCCTCATAACCTCCGTTCACAATAGTCTTTGTTCCGATCTGTGCGACCTGCGGAACAGTATGCTCGTCACCGTTTCGCAGTTCTGTAAATACCGGTGAGGTGATTGCTACACGCTTGATGCCAGTGTCTTTGAGTAGCCATTCGAGATAGGACGGATTGATGTCGCGCCCAATCTTGCCCGACTGCCATGCCACAAACTGATTAACCGCCGCCGTGACGTCCGCTTGAATGTCGGCGAGCGATTTTGTTGTGTGGCGGTCGATCCAGTATGTGAGATTTATGTTATAAGACACGGTTTCAGCATCCTCACAGGATACATAGTCTGTGAGAGGTCTTACTGTATCCTGATTACAAGCGTTGAGTATTGCGGCTTTTGTCGCAGCATCAGCGAGTGTTCCGTCATTCATCAGAGCGTACAGATATACATACCCGGCTTTAATGCATTCGATTGTTACATAAATATCTGTTCTGCTCGCAAGGCTTCCATCCGACTTGATCTCGATGTTGAGAAGCTGATCCTCGTAGTCATACGAGTAATCGATGCCGTGTACTGCCGGCGTCGCTCCCGCAGCGGTTCTGACTGTTAGAGTGGCAGGAAGAAGATGCTCGCCGGCGAGGAAGCCGTGCTTATACCCATCGCCGTCTGTGTAGAGTTGAAGCGTCTTCGTCATCGTCAACCGCGGCTGAATCGGTTTCACGTCCGCGATATTGGAAGATACGGATTTTGCCCAGTAGATATAAGCACCGACCGGTCCGGCTGTGCTGTACGAATCCAAGCCATCTCGCATGAATTCGTAATACTGCTCATCATTCGCTTCGTTCGCGCCGCCAGATGCAGTATCAATGTTTTCGCAGGACGCATAATAGAGGATATTATCAACGTCCACGAGTATATTGATCTGTCCTGCGACATATCCGTTTCCGACTTCGCCGGCAGTTTCGCACTGTACCATGACGTCCGCGTAAAGACTGCCGATTTCGACGACCGCATCCTCGGTTGTGTACCATATCAGCGTTCCGGACGCGTCCGTTACTCTCGTACCTTGCGGAATCGCAATAGAAGTCTGCTGCGCCTCGGAGATGTAGAATCTCATGGTGCATTTGCTCGGCTGTGCCGCAAGTCGCTGAATGTTGTAGATCCATTCGCCCAAAGCGTCAAGGTTTTCGCCCTCGGCTCTGCTCGGCAGGTTTTGGTTGCCAACGTAGTTCTGATCAACGCGTTCCTGGACGAGTACATTTGCAATCCAGGAAATGAAAAGCCTATCCGGATCAGCAGGTCTTAAAGTTCGCCCGGTCATGTTCTCGTATGCCGAAACAAGACGTGCGACAATTGCGTCGCTGTCTGTTTCGACAAACATATAATTTGTGTTACGGCTCATACTCCTACCTCCACTTTCACACTTAATTTTGCGCCGTATTCTGAAGGCTCATATGAGACATCAACTAACTTGGCGCGTGGCTCAAAGTCCGCAATCGCCTCGCGGATTTCTGCCGCAGAGATCGTTTCCGCGGCGAGAATCGGTTTATCAATAAACGCCATCGGAAGCCCGAAGTGTCGATACATCGGCACGGTTTTCTTTCGTGTTGCAAGGATGAGATATACATTCTGCAGCACGGATTTTAATGTGTCGTTCTCGCCAAGCGTGAGCTGAGGCGGCATGTCCGTTGATACCGTGTAAACCATATCATCATCCTTTCGTGTATTCTGTAAGCGTGACCGTGATATCTGCGCCGACGAGATTTCCCACCTTGTCATAGTGTTCGAGACTTGTCTTGTGCTTCTTCACGAGCCACCTGTACTTTCCATACCCTTTCTTTCCGATCGTCAGCGGTACCGCAGTACCACCGCGCTCGTATTCAAAGAGTTTCGATATGTCCGTGAGAGGATCAGAGCCGAGATACTGTGAAATCCTGATCTTGAATTCAAACGAATCCGGATCGACGCCTACAAATTCCTGCAGAGCGTTGTCAAGATGCCGCTGGTGCGTGGCTATCGAAGCCGACCCGCTCCATGTTGCATCCCGGATTGTTTTCATCTCTCTGTCCGATACCTCAAAGACGATATCGCCGAGGCATCCTATTTTCATCTGATCGCCCCCAATACATACCCGTCACTGTTAAAGCCGTCTGCGTAGAGACAAAGGACTGTATCTCCGACATTCGGCATCCATTCAATGACCGTGATTTCGTGTAAATGTTCGGCGAACGCTTCCTCGCCTTCGCCTCCAGACGTTTTTTCTGTCCTCGGGATATACGGAGGGCGATATATGACTTTCAGCCACCCGGAGATAATGTCAACATCAGGGAAATGGACTCTCACGGTATGATTATTTATGTTAATGTCCGATACCGTTCCGATTCTTACTGTGCCTTCCATTCCATCACCCCATTCATATTCGCAGCAAGCGCCATCCTCAAGGTGATTTGCGTGATATACCCGCTACTATCAACCTTGTGCTTTGCCTGCTTTATTACGTATATCCCGTTCCACGCGCCCCATCCTTCTAATTTTACCGTGCACCCTGCAAGGAGTTTTGGGTTTCCCGGGAACGTGAATACTGCTTGAAGTTCATATTTGTTATGGAGCCGAAGCATCTTTTCTGCCAGTTGCTTCGCCTCGGAGATGCTCGACACTTTCTGATAGATGTTCAAGCACTGATTGTTCTCTTTTTTTTCGTCGTAGTCCTCGATATACGCGGTGGCGGAAATGACGCTTCCGTTCGGCGTGGTGTAGCTCACGCAGCAGCTCGTGTAGGTGTCGTTTTCGCCGGTCGAAAGTTTATACTTCGTATATCCGCTTCCGCGCTTGATTGTCAGCACTTCCGACTTCTTTTCATATGTCGCCTGGTCAAAAATAACAATGATGTTATTCGACACTTTGAGCGAGCATCCGGCATCATGGCAGAGTTTCTGCAAAAAAGCGATGTCGCTCGTTTTGTACTGTTCTACACGACTGTATGACGGATTTGCGCTCGAAAGGAACATACACGTCATCCCGTTTTTGGAAGCGATCTCGTTTCCTATTCCTGAAAGCGTGTAGTTCTCCCATGATTTGCTTTTTGCCATCTGTCTGACCGTGCTGCTGTACGGAAGCGACGTCGCCTTAATCGTGACCGTGTTCGGCGGTCCCTGTGCCACAACGGAATCAAGTTCAAACTGCCCGCATTCGAGCGTGTCATCTTTACCATCACCGTTCCAGTTATGCCGGACGATTACTGCCTGAATGCGCAAGCCTTTGTCTGCTTTACCTTCGGACGGAGGGCTTGACGTTGCACCCGCTTTCTGCACCTGGCTTTCAGAAAACCATCCGAGATAGCCTACACAGATCGGATAAGGAACTCCGCTTTTTAGATTTAGGTGAGTGACTTTGCCTTTGTAACTCGTTACCATGGCGCCGGGAGTACCTTCACCGTAGCTTGTGTACTGCGGACGCCCTGTTACGATTACATCGTCATCTATCGCCCACGATTCGCTTCCTCCGGACGATACAGAGGACGATCCCGAAGATCCTCCGCTGTATATCGCCTGCAGATAAGCGGATTTGCAATAAGCATTCTTGCCGGAGTAGGTGAAGTTCGCCCATCCGCCAGATATAGACGAGACGGTGATGACCGTACCATAGGCGAGAGTTCCGTACTGATAATATTGATCTCCCGCCCGGCTCCGCACCGCAAGACCGCCTTGCGCAGTTACCTTGTATCCGACAATAACCGGCTTGGTGTTTTTTTCATCCTCGACTATGACTTTTTTTTGTTTCGATCCTTCCGCAGCCGCTTGAATTGCGGTGTTCAGCCATTTCTCAACCCAGATGCCCTCTCGGTCGTGCAGTTTGATCTGAAGATCATCGGCCTCATCTTCCTCGTTGTCGGTATATGTCAACGAAAGCAGGTATTTTTTCAATGACGATGTGATATCCGTCCCTGCAAAAAACGCCTGTATCGCGGTGCGACGAGCCATATTGATATCGCTCATCCGCTCACCCGCTTCCACGGTGGAAGATCCGATTCCGTAACAGCCTCGGAGACTTCCGGGATAACGAGTTCAACTCCGGATGGAAAGATAAAGGTGTCAATGTGTTCATGATTAGCGTCAATCAGCGCATCGGTGTATTTGACATCTCCAAGTTGCGTGTGCGCGATTGAATCCCACATATCGCCTTGTTTCGTGATATATGTCATGCGTACACCCCTCTCTTTGCGTCAATGCCGGCTTCTTCCAGAGCGTCGAAGATCTCATCTTTCAGTTCATCGCTGAAAGCGTGCAGCGTGTCTTCCATATCCGAGCCTCCCTGCACAGAGAACGTAGGCGAGATAGTGATGACGATGTGCTGTCCGTTACCAGCGGATATAGCGTCGATATGAGGGATCGCTTCGAGCATCCGCGCTATCGTGGGAAGGATCATGATGAGTTCCGTGTATTCTCCCGCACCTTCCGCGTATGCGTTGATCGCGTTCCGGCTGTCATTCAGCTGACGCATATATGCCCGCGTTTCGTCGGCGGTCAAGACCTGCTCGCCGCCATTGAACATCACAAGTTCCGGTCCTTTTTCGCCGACAAGTGCAAGTCCAGATTTCGCGCTGTCCGTACCGCTGGCGTATGGCGAAACCATCCATTGACCGCCTATGGAAAATCGACCAAAGGACGTATTATCTGGCGTTGACACTGTATCTATACCGTTGAGTTCTGCTGCAACAAGCGTCTTCAATTTATTTGCTGCTTTGACAGCATCATCTGTCCCGTCTCTTATCGCTTGAACATAAGCGTCAATCGTTTCCTTTGCTGCGGTTGCTGCTTCGTCATCGAGGTTAAGTGCGTCCACAGCTTCCTCGAGGTCGCTCTTCATATTGTCGAGTTCTTCAGTGAATCCCGTGGCGAGCTCGGCAATAGACGTAGCGGCCTCTTTCTGCTGTTTTTGAACTTGCTGCCAGTTACCGACCATCTTCCGCAGATCTTCGTCGCTGGCAGCCGCCATGCCCGCGATAGCGTTCACGCTTTCCGCGGAGCCGTCTGCAAAGGAAGCGATTATTTCCGAAAGCCCATCGATCTCATCGGTCCGGGCGAGAAGATTTGCAAGATCCGTGTTGTAATCAGACCAGTAAGAGCGTTGTGTTTCGAGCGCTGAGTTGATGTCGTCTATGCTCTTCGGGATAACGTCAGCTGCGACATCCCATAGTTTGTACTGCCCCTCAATGCTTTTCTCTGCGGCTTCCTTAACATTCTCGTAAGATGTGCTGAGCAGATCAATCGACTCAGCCAATTCCTCGATCTTTATCTGCGCCTCGATAGCCTTTTCGGGAATACCAAAGTAAGACGCCGCCTCTTCGATGGAAAAGAATCCCTCTCTTACGTATTCAGCTGCGCCTTTCAGAAGTTCCTGCGCATTGGTAACAGCATCAATCTGTCCCTCTAAAGTAGTAAGAGAAACACCGTAATATTCGCTCGCCTCTTTTGCCGTCATGAATTCATCAACAACAGCAGCGACGGCTTTTTGCAGGTCTTCAGTGTTTTCTATAGCTTTTTCTTCGGAGAAGCCATATTTTTCTTCAAACTCATTAATTGTTTTGACCGTTGCATCATAGTCATTTTTTGCCTCTTCATATGTATTTTTGATCTTTTCCGCAGCTTTTTCCTTCTCGTTCCAATCCATAGCCAGGAAAGTAGAATACGGAATATCATAAGATGAAACAGTAGCCTGCTCAAGAAACCATGCAAACGATCCTACATAATCTTCGTAGGCTTTCTTCGCTTCTTCAATCTGCTTTTTGTGCGGCTCATAGGCTGACCATGCTGTATTAAGATTTTGCTCGTCTATATCCTTCTTTGCAAGGGCTTCAGTATATTCTTCAAACTTTTTCTCTGCTTCTGCGGTATCATGCATCTGCCGAGCATATTCGCGTAGTTCAGAGACAGACTTATTGAATTTTCCCGTCGTTGCATCGAATGTAAGTCCGAGATCGCCATATTGACCATTCAATGCGCTTACAATCGCCGCAACCGCCGATTGATTCTTTGCCAAAGATCCGGATGATGCGCTCAATTCATCAAGTTTTGCGACAAGAGCAGTTGTTTTTTCGTATGTAGCGTCAATTTCGTCGAAAGCGTTTTTGTACTCCTCGCGCTCCCGCACCCTCATCTCATGATAAGATTTCATTGAATCTATATACTCTTTGACAGTTTGCTTGCCGTTCTCATAAGATTCGGTCAGCTCGTCGATTCGCCATTTCAGCGATTGAGCCTCATATGAAGTTTCGCCGTAAAGTTCAACTGTTTCCTTATATTCTGCATTGAGCTCGTCAAGTTCCTTTTTCTGCTGGCGAGATTTCAGCATGAGCTTTTCTTCTTCGTTCTCTGTGTTCTTGATGACCTGAACGAGAGCGACAAGCCCAACTGTCAGAGCCGTTACCGCAGTTAAAACAAGTCCTACTGGATTGGCTGCCATTGCTGCATTCAGACCTGTTTGCGCTGATGCCGCGCCCTCTGTTGCAGTAGCCTGTGCTCCCTTTGCAATGGCGTCAGAAGTTGCCGCTGTGGCGCTCTTGATGTTAAGAGTGATACCAAGCTCTTTTAGTGTGTTGAACAGTTTCTTAGCAACAATCAGACTATTGTAAACCAGCAAGAAGGTGCCAACTTCCGCTGTAATTGCAATGATCGATTTAAGTAGAATCGGGTGCTCTGTTAAGAAATCGTTTATTCCGGACAGAATATCCGTCGCCACTTTCGCAAGTGCACGCAGTTCTTCGTTGTACGCCTCTCCGATCGTTGTCTTCAAAGCATCCGCGGCGGAGTTCATCAGCGTGAGCTGACCGTTCAGATTGTCCATCTTGATGTCAGCCATCTTCTGCGCCGCACCGGAGCAGTCGTTGATCGAAGCGGTCAACTTCTGGAAATCGGCATCGGTGCTGTTCATGATAGACACGAAGCCCGCCATCGCTCTCTGTCCGGCAAGCGTCTCGGCATTCTGCATCTTTTCGGCGCCGGTCATCTGATCGAAATACCCGCGGAGTTCCTGCATGGTCTCTCCGAAGGACTTCATCGTACCGTCGGCGTTTATCGCAGAATATTCCACTTCGCCGAACGCCTCAGCTGTCAGCGTAACGCCGCTCAGGAGCCCGTTAAATACGTTTTTGAGCGCGGTGCCTGCGATGCTACCCTTGATACCTGCATTCGCCATCAAGCCGATTGCAACAGCTACATCTTCTATGCTATAGTTCAATGCACCGGCAAGCGCTGCACAGTTCTTAAATGTCTCGCCCATGATCGCCACAGACGTATTCGAGTTCGTTGCCGCAGCCGCGAGAACGTCGGAGAAATGCGCCGTATCGGACGCTTTCATCCCGAACGCCGTCAAGTTGTCCGTTACGATGTCGGCAGTAGTCGCGAGATCTTCACCGGACGCGGCGGCGAGATTGAGAACGCCGCTCATGCCTTCGATCATCTGTCCGGCATCCCATCCGGCCATTCCCATATAGGTCATGGCTTCGGCAGACTCTTTCGCGGTAAACTTAGTCGTTGCGCCGAGTTGCTTTGCATAAGAAGAAAGCGCCTGCATCTCTTCCGCGGTTGCTCCAGATAGTGCCTCGACCGTTGACATCGTTTCCTCGAAATCGGCGGCGATAGAAACGCACTCTTTGTATTCGTCATAGATGGCTTTCAGCCCTGCGGCAATACCGGCAGCGACAAGCGCACTTCCGACCGCCTCAAAAGAACTGACGCCCTCCACGCCGAAGTTCTGCGCTTCCTTCGCGGCTTCGGCCTGCTTCTTTGCAAGATCATCCATCTGCTGCGTGAGCTTTTTGCTCTCGTCGGCAAGATGATCTGTGTCAATCCCTGCGTCCTGCATGGCAGATTCCATCTGATGCAGTTTGTCTGTCTGATTTTTCAGGGATTCGCTTGTTTTATCAATAGCCCTCTGCTTTTCAATCAGTTTGTTTTCAAGCGACGAGGAAAAGCCCTCAGTCTCTTGAATCTCACGCTGAATGTTGTCGTATTCCTTTTGCAGATCAGAAAGTTTCCGGGACGTGTTTTCAACGGCCTGCTGTTGCTTCTGGTATGAGGAAATGTCAGCCTGCGTTTGATTAAGGGCGTTTATTTCTTTCTGAGTTTCTGTGAGCGTTCGCTTAGCGGTGCCGAACGTGGTACTGAATTCCCGCCCGAGCTGTGCGCTCAACTTAAAGAGCATACTATACTCTGATGCTTTTGACATATGCCCTCCTTACTTCTGATCCATCCGTTTCCGGATGTCGTTATTTGTTTCGATCCACGCATGCAGCATCCGCAAGGGGATCGAAAGCCAGTATGTAACAGGTGTGTGGGTGTTCTGAGAGAGAATATAGCAAGTCTCTCTCAGCCACTTACCACCGTCGCCGCCCGTTACTCCGATCTGAGTAAAAAACTTCTCGCCGCGCTCCTGATCTTGTTGAAATCACGAAGGGAAATGATATCAAAGAAATCATGTCCGATCGGCGCGGAGCAGGCTTTCGCCGCCATGCGCACAAGGTATTCTCCGGAGAACGCAGGGATAACCAGCGGCTTGCCCTGCGCCGCGAGTTCGTTTTCGATTTCGAGCCCGTCCTTGCCGGTCAGCGACTCAAAATCAAAGGTCAGTTCGGTATATTTTTCGCCGTTGTATTCGACGGGCTTTTTGAAGCCGATCGTCAGAGCGTCCTCGGACGCCTGCGCGGCTTCGGTAGCCTTTACAACAGCTTCCTCATGAGTGAGTTCATCTTTTACGATTGCCATATCGTTTCGCTCCTTTCAAAATAGCAGGACGTCCAGAAATCGTTTCCTGGGCGTCCTATTTCGTTAATTACTTACCAAGGGCTGATCTGACAGCGGCAAGGTTGTCCGTGCCGGAACTGTCGATATCCTTGAAATGAACAGGATCATAATCGCCGACGAGTTTGCCGTCGATGTAATCCTTAATGGAAAGCACTGTGTACTCTCCCGATGCCGCCTGAGCCGCGGACGGGGCAATCGTCCCGCCGTTTCGTGTCGTGGGGATGATCTCCATGACGTGCTTGTAAGCACGCACGACGATCTTTCCCGCCGTGGCATCGTACTCTTCGTGAGCCGCGCGAATGTCAACGACATGTCTGCGGAATTCAGCGAGTTTGTACGCCGCCTTCGGTGCGTCTGTAAAGCTGAATGTCACGGTCATCGCGTCCCTGTGTCCGGGGACGGGGAGATCAATGTCTCCGGGAATGCCCGCGCCGTTCACGGTCAGCTTTTTATTACTGAGGTTGGGCATGGTCACGTTCGCCATGCCGAGGTATTCCGATCCGTTCTCATAAACGGCATAGTTGATGATTCCAGCATCCATTGATTCTTACCTCCTTATGCGCTCAGCGCGGCGGTCAGATAGTCGATATCGTACTCAACGTACATATCGATTTCCTGTGCCGGAACAGGCGACGCTTCCTTGGTGTCGAGCCTGAACTTGCCCGCGATGAGATTGACTGTGGGATTGTTTTCTTCGACGAACTGAATTTCGCCGCCGTAGAGCTTGCTCTCGTGCGTCAGTCCGCTCAGCCAAGAATTGAAGCTGTTCACGATTGCGTCGATCATCACTCTGGTGAGCGGTCTGTCGATGTAGTTCCAGAATGTGTTGACGAAGGTGTTGCAGATCCAATCCTGCATTCTGCTCGTGCAGATGAAATACTTGGCGACGTCCGTGCTCGACGGCCAGCATCCGGTGTAGTTGCCCCAGAGAAGCCACCCGCCGTTGTTGATGACGGTCACGACGCCATCGCTGTAGCTCACGACGTCAGCCTGCGGAAGTGTCAGCGTTATTTCCGTGCCGGCTTTTACGCAGGCGCCGGTGATCGGGACATACTTATTCGAGGGGGATTCATACGGGCAGTCGCCGTTGCTCTGGTCGATGCGACCCATAGAGCCGCAAACGATGACAGAGAGATCGAAAACGTCCGTGTCGACCTTGACAAGCGGCCAGCAGACGATCATGTTCTCGTCGGTGTAGCCGTTCGCGTTCTTCTTTGTCAGCACCTCGGAATAATCGTCAGCGCCGGCTGTGGAAGTATCGAGGTCGACAACCGCTTTCGCGCGGTAGATTCCATTGATGCTCGCGGCTTTAGCAGCCATGACGAGAGCAACGGACGCGGTTGCGCTCCATCCGGGAGCACAGATCAGATCGGGAACGATGTTGAAGAGGCTCTTGCACTCTTCGATTTTCTCAACTGCAGCTGCCACATCGGAAGCGGTGATCGCTCCGGGATTTGCAGTATTGTATGCGATTTTCAGCGAAGCATCGCTATAGTGAGACGATGTGCTAATCAGTTCGACGAAGCAAGCGTTGTCGCCGTAGATCACATCATAGTCGGTACCCTTGACGAGGGTGTTCGCCGGCGACGCGGTGTCTTTGACAACCAGCCCGGTGTCGTCGATCGCATCGAGCGGCAGAGTTGCAACGTGATCCTTTACAGTGAAGGATGCCTCAGTGACAGCTGTCTTGTGCGTCGCAGGGTCGAACAGATTCATGAAGATCGCCGGACCGACGCCGAACAGTTTGAACTGGCTGTACATCGCCTGGCAAAGATTCCACTTAGGATCTCCATTAGCGTCTCTCCACTCTTTGGAGAATCCTCCGAGTTCCTTTGCCTCCGTGAAGCTCGTGGCGATCTGGGGTTTACCGGTATAACCCTTGCCGGTGTGGCAAGGCCAAGCACCGATAAAAAACGGAATGCCTACGGCAGCTTCCACCACCGCAGAAAAATCCGTGTCGCTCTTGTAGGTGTTGATACCATGATTCAGTGACATAGTTTTTCCTCCTTATTTGACGGCAGACAGCAACGCGCTGTATGCAACGCTCAAGCTGTTTCCGCCTTTTTTCAGTTTTTCTTTTGCCGAGGCAAGGTCGATGTCGCGGATCATCAGTCTCTTGACGTGCTCTTTGTCGTCGGCTCTTGCGATGACTTTGTCCTTTTCATTACCGCGGAATATGCTGCCATTCTGAACGACACCGCGGATAGTGGGACCGATATAGACATAGATGCCGCTTTCGTCAAAGGCAGCGGTATCTTTCGTCTGTTTTTTGTTATTCATAAAGTGATACCTCTCTTTCGATTGGCGGCATTTTGAATGTTGCTGTAATAACACCGCCGTAGTACGGGGCTGAATCCTCGCGGAAGATCAGAAATTCAACACCGACATCTGTATCGAGTTTGAATTGATCCCCAATGACAACCTGGCGGAGCAGCCTGATTCTTACCGCATCCATAACATTCAGAAGCATCAAAGCCCCTTCCTGTTCGTCGTTGTCACAGACGCAGAACGTGATACACACGTTCACGGACGCGTCGGCTTGTTTACCGTGGTCTTGCTTGTAGATCCCGTTTTCCGCTTGGATCAGAATGTAGGGAGCGACTTTCTTCGCGGCCCGGCTGTTCGGAAGGCGCATCTTGAACACTTCCGGCGCTCTCGTGATGATCTCCGTGTCGCCCTTTTGAAGCGATGTCGGCAGTTTGAAATTCTTTGTCGCATCCACGCAAAAGACTTTAAGATCTTCGAGTAGTTTGCTTAATGTCATTATCTCTGCCTCCATCCATTCATGACGGCAAGAATCTCATGTTCAAGTCTCTGGTCAAAGGTTTCTCTGACCTTATCGCCGATCTCTTGAGATATGTCGTCGTTATAGTTCATCATCTGAGGCGTTGACGGACCGAGTTTTTCTTCGATCGGGAGTCTCTTGTCCGTTGTGCGCTCAAATAATCCGCTGTGTCCGTGTGTGCCTACCGTTTGAGCAAAAACATGATCGAGTATCGCGCCGGAAGACGATCTTTTGACACGCGCGGTCACTCTGCCGTCGCTTCCGAACTTGGTGTTGAACTTCACAAGCGGGATGTGATGTCCCTTGAATTCGATATCAACAGTAGTTTCTCCGTTGTGCGATATGATCTTCCTTTTTCGTTTCGTGTAAGCCTTGAAGTCGCCCGCGCTTATAAAATACTCTCCGCGGATCACCTTCGCGGCGTAAGCCTCTCCGCTTATCGCCGCTCTTTTGATCGCTGAACCTATTGCTTTATCTGCGCCATGCCGAATACCGGCAAGCAACTTCATCGCTCTATCGATGCTTCCATCACCTACATCGTCAACGAGATACACGCCAATGCCGCTTTTGATGTCCTTCCGGCTCATGCTGTATATTTCGCTCATTCGTCATACGCCTCCAATTCGAGCATTACCATACCCATTTCAACGTCTGACGTCACGATGCGGTATTTTTGGAAGAACGGATGCCCTGCGGCTTCTCCGTCGTCGATGCTGATCATCTGCTTCTGCTCCGGGACTTTGCCGTTCAGATCGCTCAATGACAGGTGGACGATGACAGACACCTTATGAATTCCTTCCACGCCCTCGGTGGGTATGACAGTGTGCTCCGATTCTTTGACTTTGGTAAGCACGATTGAAATTCCCTCGTGATCTTCTCCGTCAAAGAGTTCATCGTCATATATCACCTTGTGCTTTTCCGCGAATTCATCAGCGTTGAGGAATACGCCCTTGATGTCTGCCTCAACCATATCTTTGAAGTTCATGCAAGCGGCTCCGCTGCTATGAGATCAAGCGCCTCGTCAAAGTAATCGTCGAAAAAAGCGTCGAGCTGTTTGACCATTTCGTCTTTCGACGTTCCGACCGGGAACGAGATACCGATGTTCTTTCCGATCTCTCTCAGCTCATTCGCCTTTGTGTTTACGTTGTACTTCGGGCGCTCTTTATAAGGGATTTCTCCCTCGTCGCTCAAAGCGATTTCCGCGTCCTCTGCGCGGTTTTTTACCTTGGGCGTGTTCTCGCTTGCGTTCGCCGCTTTTTTGTCTTTGGAAGGTGTTGCTACACCCTCTTCGACGATTTCAGCGAAACCGAGCGATACGAGACGATCCGCTTCAGCATCATCGAGATAGAAAGGTTCGCTCTTGCGATTCTTCGGTTCGATTCTGCCATTGACATGATGCCCGTATGTCGTTCCGATTATCTTTACTTTTTTCATGACGGCGCTCCTTTCTTTTGCCTTTTATCAGCTTACAGCGTTCGCTGCGTAGATATACGGGCAGTAGTTCTTCGGAGCTGCGAGCGGTCTCGCTCCGAGGCGGATCTTGCGGATGTCTCTGTCCTGATCCACAACGAGTTTCGGAACTCGCTTTGCGGCTGTGGACGAAAATTCGGTAGAACCGAAGTTCATCTGCGTGATCTGACCATACATCATATGACCGCAGCCGGGAGCTGTAACCATAGCGGACTTAGCCGGAAAATACGGAGTGTCGTTACCACTGTCGTCGTCGTAGCTTTCAGATACGCACCACAACGTAAGCAAAAATCCTCCAAAGTTCAGGACGCCCATGCGAACGACGCCGGGATATGCGATGCTCTGATTGATCTCGCCGACAATGATTCCGGAGTTCTTATCGAGCAAGTCGCGCACCTTCTGGATGTCGAGGATCGCGTCTGCGGCAGCAGTGCCGAGAACGAGGTCGGCAGCAGGCAGACCTCTGCGAGCAAGCATCTGGCACATAGCTCTGACGTCGCCGAAGAAATCGCCACCAACAGCGTCCCACGCGGGTCCTACCGTGTAGGTGTGATCGGACGAGCCGTCATAGAACAGAACGATATTCTGCTCACCCTGTGTGTTAGCGTCGAGATATTCCTGCATGGTGCAACCATTGTTGATCATGGTCTGAACAGCCATCCATTCTTCTCTGCGCTGAATTCTGCGGTCGAGATCGGTCAGATCGTCGAGCTGAAGCCGTACCGCTCTCTCAGCGGGAGTGGAGCCGGGATACATAGCTTCGCCGAAACCGCGCTTTCTCAGGTCATCGAGTGTGAGAAGACGGGACGGAGCGATATAAGCAGGCTGGTATTCATGAATCGCGTAACCGAGACGGTCAACGGGAATGTCGCCGACACGAGGAGCCACAAAAGCTGCCATCTTGCGGTCGCCTTTACGGTATTCGGTCAGTACCTTGTCAGCAGCAAAAATGTCGCCGGCAGCGGTGGGAAAATAGCGGTCACGGAAGAATGAAGCCTGGGGAACAAGTTCCTGCGTGATCGCCATCAGCGTATAGTTATCAAAAAAGTTAAGTTCAGGCATTATCTGCACCTCCTTTAATTAGCTGCGGCAGCGGCCTTGAAAACAATGCCGTACTTCCGCAGGGTGTCATAGTCGGCGGCGCTGACAGTGTAGCCGCTCTTGACAGTGACTTTGTTCGGGTCGAAACAGCCGGCAGTATAAACCGCGGCATTGACATCGTTAGATGTTCCCACTTCGACGTCATCACAAAGGATGCAGTCGGGAGTAAGAGTTTCGTTCGATGCGGCGGTTGTGCCGAGTATAACAAGTTTGCCGTCGCCAGCGGAGCCGGAGCTCATAGCGAGAATGGTGCCGCGGACAAGAGTGCCAGCGGTGCCGAGCTTGCGGATTGTCTTGCCGCGCACTTCGGACTTGGGTGTGATGTCGGTGATAAGACCGTCATAGTTCAATTCGCCGACTTTCTGGGAAAGGTTAGCCATCTTTTAGTCCTCCTTCTTTCCGAGCAGGGATCTCACGGTCGCGTTTGCTTCCTTCTGGCGATCTTCGGGAGTTTTTTCCTTGCCTTCCTCGATCTCGCCGGGAGTAGCCGTAACGTCGTTTGCCCCAGACGATTTGTTGTCCGCGAGAGCATTGCTCATGAATGTGCTGCCCTGTTTCGCTGCTTTCTGAGCAGCACGGAATGTCATCTCCTGCGCGGAACAGGGATGTTCACCGTACTTGGCTTCGCGCACGGTTTCTTCATCGAAGAGATGTGCAATCTCGTCGATCTCAGATATCCTGCTGCGTTCAGCTACAGCCGCATCGTTGACGGCGGAAGTATTCTCGGCTGACACAGCAGCTCTTACCTCGCTTTCAACCTGCGCTGCGAGATCAGGGTTTTCTGCCCTGAGCTCTTCAAGATTTCTTGCCATAGGGGTTCCTCCTTCGTTGCTGTCGGTGTCAGCCGACTTAGTATTTATATCCTCCGCCTGTGCGGTTGATATTGTGGGGATGTTGTCCGGCACGGTCATACCGTGTGCCAGATGGATTTGACGTCCTCTCACAAAGAGCGACTTGCGATCGGCGCTTGCAGCGATCGCGGCGCCGTCGTCCTCGGAGAGTTCATCGGCGAATCCTTTGTCGATTGCTTCCTTGCCGGTCATATAGGTTGTTTCGGACATCATATGCGAAATGACCGTATCTGTCAGACCGCACTTACGGGAATAGATTTTAATTTGTGCATTATCCCATGCATCGTTCTGTTTAGCCATTGCCCGCAATTCGTCGGCGTTGTAACCACCCCATATGTACGACCAGCATTTATGGATCATAATGAGGCTCGATGGATTCACGACGACGTGATCGCAAGCGCACATGATGAGCGAGCCTCCGGACATCGCCACGCCATCCACGATACAGGTCAGATCTACGCCGCTTTTTGCAAGTTCGCGCAGTCTGTTGTGTATGAGGATCGAAACACCGGCGTCACCGCCGAGGCTATTCATGCGAATAGTGACCTTCTTCGCGCCAGAGTCCATGATTGTATCAAGGTCGTTTAGAAATTCGTCCTGAACGATGTATGCGCCAGGGATCGGTTCATCCGTCAACCAATCCAGCGGTTGACTTTCGACGATTTCGCCGTACATTATGATTTCCGCGTTGTCTTCTCCGATGGTCGCCATCGTGTAGTAAGAGCGTCGGATGTTCAGCTTATTCTTCGGCACTATTGCCATCTCCCTTCTTTGATATTGGCTCGACCGGTCCGAAACGCTCGATCTCCTGTCGGAGTTCATCTGCGTTGTCCTCCCAGTCGCCGCCGTAGTATTCTCTCGTAACCTGCTCGTTGGTTTTCCACCCGTGAGCAACAAGCATTTCGTTTGCCGTCGCTTCCTTCACGGGATCAAGGTGCGTTTGCGCCGGTCCGTCCCATCTTGCCCCAGACCACGCGGCGCGGATCAGCGGATTGTCAAAGAAGCCGGGCGCCTTGATGCGTCCGATTGCGACCGCTTCCGCGAGCCATGTTTCATATGTGGGCTGACAGAAATCATTTATAAACCAAGACCGACGCATCTTGAACATTTCCCACGCCTCTTCTTGTGCGCCTTTTGCGGCACTATAGGAAGCGTTGAATTCCTTGATGAGAACATCATAAGGAAGTTCAAACGAAGCGCCTGCCATCTTGCAGATCATCTTGACAAAATTTTCGAATCCCGCTGTCGGGATGTTCGGATTGCCGAGCGTCACGGATTCGCCCGGGGCGAGATGATTGATCGTTCCCGGTCCCATCTCATATTCATTCTGGCTGTCGCTGATATTTTCAGGTTGATCTGACAGGCCGTCCACGTCGCCGGCACCGACTTCATTGAACGGGAATTCCGTGTTGTCAGTCGCCGTCGTGATCCACGCTGTCAGGTACGACTGAACGAGTGCAGCCGTGAGTTCGCTTTCGGTATATCGTCTGAGTTGCAAAAGTGTTTCGATGACGGGAGCGAGGTACGTCACGCCTCTGTACTGATCCGGGCGCTCTGCATCCATGACCTGCAGGATGTTTGGAAGTCCCGTTTTTACTCCGATCGCTTCCACACGCTGCCATTTTGCATTGTCCGCTGTGATCTGGCCGGGATAAACATTGCAAACATGATACGCGACGACTTTTCCGTTTTTATCAACCTCAACTCCGTCATACACCTTGTTGCCGGTCTTTGGATTGACGCCCTCCGTGATGTTCGCATAGTTCTTACCGAATTCGCTCGGCGTGCTGATCCTATCCGATTCCACCAGATGAACTCGAAGCGTGTACGGGTTCAGTGGTGTAGGGTCATACCGTTTCAGTACAGTGAAGATATCGCCGGACATCAGCCAGGACTTGATGGCAAGTTGCTGAAGCTCGTAAAAGTTATTCATGCCGAGCGCGTCGCAGTTTTCTTTGCGTTCAGCCCACATACGCCATTCTGCTTCCGTTTTGCGCTGCCATTCCTTAACAGCTTCATCGGACAAACCAAGCACGTCGCGGTCAATGGAACATTTCATGTGAAGTCCCGGTCCTACGACTTTCGTTCGGTTTGTGTTTATAGCAGCGGAGGCGATCGGCGATGCCATATACAGCATTCTTCCGCGCTGGCGCAGGGTCTTGTTGTTGAAGTCGATATCTTCACTCGGCGCACCGCTCTGAGCGAGAAAGCCCTTCAAGGATCTCTTTGTGATGCTCGCTCCGGCATCGCTGTAACCTTTGGCGTAATAGGTCTTTGCAATCTGCTCGGCGTTTATCTTCTTTCGACCGAACAGACCTTTTTTCTTATCCATTGCCTTTCCTCCGTTTTTTGTAAAATAAACGGATCGCAGAACGTCGAAAGGAGCAAACCCCCGCCTGCGATCCGTAGCACCGCCCTGAGCATCGGGCATGTACCCATATTAAAAATCTCTCGGCACTACGCCGACAGCTTTGCGCGGAGAACGACCGTTCAGTATCGCGTCGTATTCCGCCTGTTTTCTCACGGCGTCGTCAATCTCTGCCGTGAGTTTGTCGAGATCGAAGCGTGTCAGGCTCCGGTCGTCTATTGTATATGACTTCACGCCGCCGTCGAGCAATTTCAGCTTGGCGTCCGTGAGTTTCTCGATGAGTTTGGTGTAATAATCATACATGGCTTTCGCCGTTGCTTTGCTTATCATGTGACCTCCTACCATTCGTCATAGTATTTGTTCTTGGTCGACCGTTTCTTCTGCGGCGCCCTCTGCGGTGCGTTCTGCGGCACAGCGGGGGCGGGCTTGTCGTCTGTTGTCGCACCCTTCAATCGGCGCTCCAGCGCGTCGTAATCGGGCGACATCGCTTTTGCCGCCGCCAGTGCGTAGTTCCGACAGTCGAGCGCTTCATTCCGTTCGTGTCCGGGGATCTTCTCCCATTGCCACGGGTTTTTCTTTTCGGAGTGATACACAAGTCTCTCGGACAGCAGCCCTTTGAAGTACGCGGAAGAATAATCATCCCGGCGCGGAAAATGACAGTATTTCGATCCGGGCGTCTGAACGCGCAGATTGTCCATGATCAGGGACTTTCCTGCGTCGACGCCGATCTCGAAGACCTGGCACATTCCGATCATCTTGCCGCCTATGACGATCTTCTGTTTCTTCGGCGGCGCTGTATAGGGAATACCGTCACCGCCGCGACCTTTGATCGGGAAGAATTTTCTGCCTTGCCGGGCACGGCATTTGTACCGGACATCCTGCGTGAAGTGGCCGCCTTCGTCCACGAAGGTCAGCGAAACGCGAAGCCCGATGCCGTTCTCGAATCGGTAAACGTGGCTCGCAAGATCGTCAAGCGCCTGCCACACTTCATCCGTGTCCGGGCGCCCCATGATGATCCCTTTTTTGATGCCCCACGTCTCCCCGAAGTGTCCGTGTCCGACCACTTCGTATTCCATGCGGTCATCCTGCGTATCGACGCCCATTGTCAGCAGAAGAACACCGTCCGGCAGTTCGGCTTTGTATTCCTCGCGCCGGGCCATGACGCTTTCCTCATCTTCGAGGTCGCCGCGGTCTTCCCACAGGAGCCCGAAGCGGGTATTGTAAACGACCTGCATCTTCTTTGAGTTGCCGATCGCCTTCAGGTAAAGAATGATTGTCGATTCCCACGACGCCCACGGTGAGATCCACGACGACAGCCAGAATGACCGCGTGCCGTATCTCTCGTATGCGTCCGGATTGTCGGGTACCCATTTCGCGGGCTGACGCTTCATCTCGCTTTCGTAGGAAACGCCGCCGCAGCGAGGACACACATAAAACAGCTTTGTGATCTTGTATGTCTTCTCGTTTCCGACTTTCGTTTCCTCTTTATCGAAGCGGATATTGTCGAAGATGATCTCCTCGTACTCTCCGCAGTGCGGGCATTTCGTTTTCCACCGCTCCATCGTTCCATCGGCATACGCCGCTTCGATCGCGGACGCGCCTTTGATCGTCGGGGTAGATACCTCTACGGATTTCGCATTGTAGAACGTGATCTGTCGAGCAGTCGCCAGTTCCCACGGGTCGCCCTCGTTGCCGGCTGACGTCGCCCATCTGTCCCGCTCGTCGCCGAAGATATATCGTATCGGTTTTGACGCCAGGGCGTGAGCTTCGGTCGAGCCGCACATCGTAAGGATGCCGCCCGGATAGGCCTTCTGAAGAATGGTGTTCGCGCTGTCCCTGCTTTTGGGATCAGCGACTTTCGATTTGAGCGTTTTGCAGTCTCGGATCATCGGAGCGATTCGAAGTTTGGAGTATTCCTTCGCGTCTATCGTGGTGGGATGAACGAAAAGGATTGATCCGGGGTCTTGGTCGATGATATATCCGAGCATATTGTTGATCGTCTCGGATTTGCCGACCTGTGACGAGGAAACAAGAACGATGTGACGGACTTTCGGATCATTGAACGCGTCCATGACATCTTTCAGATAAGGAGTTCGGCTCGTTCGCCACGGTCCGACTTCCGCGGAGCTCTCCGGAGATAGTCGGCGTTTTTTGTCCGCCCATTCCGAAACGGTCAGTTTCTCCGGGGGACGCATGGCAGCGATTGCTTTGGATATCGCGGCGTTCAGTCTGGCTATATCTGCCTTGCGTTTTGCTTCTTCGGCAGCCTTTTTTTTAGCTTCTTCAGCCTTCGTCATCGTCCGCAAGTTCGTCGGCTTCGAGATTCAGCCGCTCGCGTACCCTTTCCTGATATTTCGCCGCGTCGTATTTGTAGTTTGCGAGTTCGTTCATCAGTTTGTGGATCTCGCGTTCGATGATATCCGACGCCTCGGCAGAATTCTTCGCCGTCATAACGTCGACCGCCAATCTGCCTGGCAGGGCGAGAAGCCCGCTTCTGATCGTGTAGATCAGATCTTCGGTCATCGCCGCCACGTCTTCCGATCGGTGCATCTTCCCGAGGCGTTCCTGCGCGTCCAGCGTTGCGACCGTCGCCTTTGCCTGTTTGAACGTCGCTTCGGCTTTCCGGCGAATCGCTTCTGTCGCCTGTTCCTTATCGTCTTTTTCATCCGCGCGGGCATCAAGCATTTCGATATACGCCTTGACCGTCTCGCACATATCGTACAGAGCGCCGTGCGGCGTCTGCTTCTTTACGAGGATGCCTTGACTGGTCAGTTGCCCGATCCACTGATTTGACTTTCCTGTCATCCGGCAGATGTCCGCCGTTTTCAAATAGACCGGCGTTCCTGACTGCAAGACATATACCGCGTTCTCCCTGATCTCCGCTATTGATTTTTGTTTGCCCACAGCAACTCGCTCCTTTCGCTGCATGGAGCTGACGGAGGGAGTCGAACCCACAACCCCGGGATTACAAATCTCGTGCTCTGCCATTGAGCCACGTCAGCATGATAGGCGGCTCTCCGCATTTTACGAGATATCAACCGCCCGGAGTTCTCTCAACCCGCGCCATGTGAAAACGCAGGGAAACGCAAGGGTTTCATATTTTGCTTTTGCCGTACCGGTCTTGGTAGAACGTATCTTCCCAGTCGCGGTATTTGTCCCTCTCGACCACATCAGGTGTACACTTCTTGTTGCACCGCTTATGATCGCGCCTGCAAATACATTTTGTTTTTCCATCTTTGAAGTCGATGAATACTTCTATGTACTCAATTCCAATTCTGTATTTCAAGCAAGTTGTACCTCCTTCTTTGGTCGATATAGAAAAGCACCCGAATAAATCAGGTGCTTGTTCCTTTATGTTGATGTGCCTCGTCCAGAGGCTCGAAAACGGCATCTTTGTCTGTCCATCCATTCCGTTTTCTCTTTCGGATTCTCTCGGCGGGTATTCCGCTTTCCTTAGACCATTCTGCCGCGGTCTGTGTCTTCCCGTCAACCGTAAGGCAGAAACTATTCCGCTTGTTGTTCTGCTGTACTGTATAGTCTACCCATCGGCAGTTTGTCGGAGAATAGTCGCCGTCGTTATTGATGCGCTCAATGGATTTGCTATCGTCATATCCATTCGCACATGCCCAATCGCGGAAAGAAAGATAGTCGTGCCATTCATCGCAGACGCGAATACCTCGACCGCCATATTTTGCATAGTCCTTTCGGTTGGAGTTTTCGCATCGCTGTTTCATCCCCGCCCAAATAACGTAAAGCCTCGATTTCCCCTCGCGGTGCTTCGTGTGGCTCGAAAAGTTCAAACAACCGCAAGATTGCGTTTGTCCGGAGAGAAGATTTGATCCCCTCACGCATTTTTCGTTCCCGCAATCGCAGAGGCAATTCCAATATGCGTATTTATTCTTGACCTCTGCAAACGATAGCACGGTGAGTTTTCCGAATTTCTGACCTTTCAGATCCTTCATTGTGATCCTCCTCAATTACTAACTAATTGAATTATATCACAACATTCCCAAAAAGTCAATTAAAGTTCAGGATTTTTTGCCCCGTGACTACGTTTTTTTCGGGGTCGCCGAGCCCGCAGCTTGTCGAAATCCGTTGACAGTACCTTTACGCGCTCGCCGTTTTTGTTTTTCGCCACGTCGCAACCGCTTTTTCTCTGGATTTTCCGTACGTTGTGTTATACTGTACGGTACACCATTCAAGATTGCTCGCTTTGTTGTTCGTTCTGTCCTCGTCTATGTGATTGATCACAGGCAGACGAGAGGGATTCGGTATGAACGCCTCTGCCACAAGGCGATGCACCTTGACTTTGATTCCATGCTGCGGCGCATCATAAAGCGTAACCATCGGATATCCATTGTATCTTCCTGCGCTGATCATCTGTTTTAGAATTCTGTACTTTCCATCGAAGCACGATCTGACTCTCCCGAGATTGCTCACCTCGTACGCATTTCGATATCCTTCTATCCTTTTCCACATCTCCATGTTCTTTATCCTTTCCCGTCGATTGCAACGCGACAAAAATCCCCGCAGAGCGTTTTACGGGAGTTCGTCGGGCGAGACCTTGCCTTTCTTCTTCCTGCGCTCTACGGGGCTGTATGAGGCTCTACATTTTGGTGAGCAGTTCCGCGTTGCTGTGATGTGTCACTCCTTTGCTCATCATGGCGAGGAAGTCATCCTTCGAGAAGTCTGACAGTCGGAATACTTCCTCCGGTCTCATACCGAGTTGCTTTCCGATTTCCTCTACCGTCTTTCCGTCGTCGATCAATCTTTTTACGATTGCCTTCATCGGTTCGAGCAGATGTGTACCACGGGCGCGGTTGTGCGTCACCGTTCCGTAGATGTCTTCCGATTGGTCTTTGTGGTCTACGATCACCACCGGCACCTTGCCGCCGAGGGCAGAGCGCAGGGGCTCTTCGCCCGCCACCGTCCACCTGTGGAAGCCATCTATGATGGTATAGTCAGGACGCACCACGATAGGGAGCGTCCACCCATTTGTGAGTATGGATTGTGTCAGCAGTTTGAGATTCTCTTTGCTGACCTTGTTCGGGTTGTATGAATTTGCCGTAAGCCTATCTCGATCTACCCATTGCAGAGAGGCGAGAGGTGCGAACAAATCCATGTGCGGTTCATTATTCATGTGATTCGTATCACATCGTCAATGCACCTTCTATACCATGACGCTTGATGCGCTCAGTTAACGACGATGGCGATATTCCCAGTTTCCTCGCCCAATCGTTATGGCACATTGTCTTCCCACCGTGCGAATACATCTTTGTATTCCTCTTGTACTTTGAGTTCAATGATGCCTCAATCCATCTGCAATTCTCCGGGCAATAGTCGCCGTCACTGTCGATCCGATCAATCGTCATTTCGTCGGTATATCCATGAGACAGCGCCCATTCCCTGAACGCGGCAAAGTCTTCCCACGCTTCGCATATACCGATCCCTCTCGCTCCATAGTATTTGTAAGTGGGATTGGTAACGCACCGGCAGCGAATTCGCATCTGTTTCCATATGCTATACAGCCGCGTCTTGCTGCCGCCGTGAGTTATATTGCATTCTCCTCGGTACATTGGATGCTGTCTCCTTTCTATGTTGTTGCTCTTTTGGTAGTCTCTGCGTAATGGCAGAAGACATCCTGATACACGGCGCGTAATGTTCTGGTCTTCGGATCTCCCGCGAGCAGACCGTCATACAACTTCCGATAATCACGCGGACGTGCCATGCCCTCGATCTTGATGAGGGCTTTGCGGTATTGTTCGGCAACATGCCTCTGGTGTTCCGTGTGAAAATGCTTCCCCGGATTCTTTATCAGCATGTCAATGAGTTCCGCTTTGTAGTCCCTGTTCTTATTCTCTTCAAGCGCCTTGCGGTTGTGCGTCGTACGCCCGAACATCTCACTGTCCCAGTAGAGCGCGGCAAGGTAAGCGTTTGGCTCCCTCCGGATCACGCGCTCCATAAGGTCAGGATAGTATTCGTTCATGCGCACCAGACACGCCGCGGTGTCGGATGAGAAGAATTGAGAAACACGGAGCTGTCCCTTGCTGATCCCTGCCTGCCACATATAGAGGTAGATGCTCGGAATCTCGACGTGCTCCTCTTTGAGAAACAGCCATACATCGCTCGTCTTCCAGTCATATATCGGGTAGATCTGTCTGTTCCCGGTAATGCCTTTCGCGCCCATGTTGAGCGCCGCCATGTATTGAAGCCTCTGAACAGATTCTGCGGCTCTCACGCCGGACAACATGATCCCGTCTCTCGTTGCCCTTGGCAGGAACGATTGATAATTGTCCACGCGAGGTTTGAGCATCGGATGAGAGCGCACCGCAAATGGCGGCGGCTGTCTCACCCATACATCGCTCTTTCTGCTGTCCCAGCAGATGAAGGATTCATCAGCGGTCAGCTGATTGAAACAACTAAAATGTCGCACCTCGAGACAATACCAGATGAATTTGGCGCCGACGAGCATGAGTTTCTTTCTCCATGCTCTGACCGTTTCCTCTATGCAGGGGAAAATCGCCTCTTCATCTATGAATATCGCCGTGAGCTGCGACGGATCTATTTCACCGGATTGAATGAGAGAATATACGAGCTGAGCCACGCATAAGCTGTCTTTCCCCCCGGAGAATGACATATAGACCGGCACGCCGTTCGAGAATACGTTCTTGATCCTCTTCTTGGCTGCCGTTACGACGTCCATATCGGACTGAACACGCCTCACAGCCATATCTTCTCACCGCACTTCGGGCAGATCACATACTGTCTGCTCGATTCCTCTCTGCCTTCGCTTCCTCTTTCGGAAGCGTAAGACGCGGTGGGCGTCGTCTCGCCTGTCGGCTGTTCCGGCGCCTCGTATGGCACATTGGCGTTTTTGATATCCTCGGCTTCCTGCGGATCTATCGTCCCGTACTCTGACAGTTTTTCCGTCATGTCGCTGTCATCCATGAGAAGCGATTTCAGAAAATCCTCATCATAACCGGGAATGTCAAGATCGTCGCTGAGTTCAGCGAGGATTTCATCGAAGACCGAGATATTGTCAACGCCCAGATTGAAAATCCGGTTGTCAGCCATCATGAGCTTCTTTTTGTCTTTCTCGCTCAGTCCGGTGATCTTGTTGCAATATGCCTCAGTCCATCCGAGTTCTCTCATTGCCATATACATGCCGTTGCCGGTCAGAATGACGTTCTTTTCGTCAATCGTGATCGGCTTGACCTGCTTGAATTTCTGCAATGAGCGTTTATACTCTCTGATCTGCGCTTCCGGGTGCATACGGATGTTCTTTTCTGCCGGATGCAGATCTTCGAGCCGGTATTTCTCTACTTTCACTTTTCGTCACCCCCTTTCTTCAAGGAAGCGACGAGCGCTCTCGATCTTCGCCGCGGCGCTTTCGACAATGGACGGATCGATGTCATAAACTTCGCTCCATCCGTTTTCGACGCTTCCGCACCACTGACGCGCCGGCCACGGGTGCGTGCCGCAAAGATAACCGTTCTTCCATCCATAGATCGGAGGAAGCGGGAGATTGTTGTAATGGATATAGGCGAGGATGTGTTCGTGCTTCCAATCGGCGAGAGGGCTGTACCTCAGGACGCCTTTGCCGTCCGTGTAGGCGTTGTCCTTGCCGGTGTAGTTTCCGTCCGCGTGCCTGCGTCCCAATACCAGAACGTCAAGCGCCTTGTCTTTGAAATAGATGCGCTGCGCTGTGTGCTGTACTATGGAAAACCACCGTGCTGCAAATGCGCTCGTCTTCGGAAAGAGAAGCTGCTCGTGTCTGGCGAGCCAGTCGAGCCCGAGTTCGATTTTCACGATTTCGCATCCGTCAGGCTTGTTCTTCTCGATCCACGTCATAAACGCAGGATATTCGAGATCGCACACTCCGATCATGCTCTCGTGAATGCCCGCCTTTTCGCAGAGTTTGCTAAGGACAATACTGTCCTTACCACCGCTCCACGCATACGCGGCATGTTTTCCTTTGACAAACTTTTTGATTTCGGAAACGGTCTTAGCCGCGAGCTTGTCGATCTCGTCTTTCGAGACCGCTTCCTCAATATGTTCAACGGCGTTCAGCCAGTCCTCGTTTTTGGTGGACTGCTTTTTGCCGAGATGAATTACTGCTGACATCTCGCCGCCTCCTTTCTGGAGACCACAAGAGCCACAATGCCGCTGATCAGCACCGTCGCCAGACTTCCGATCGTCTTAAACAGCGCGTTGCCGGCGATATTCCCATAGGCGAAGATCGGCAGACCGATAACCACCGAAGAAATGATGCCGTAGAAGATCCCGTTGCCGGAAAGTTTCTTGTTGAGCAGCGTCATCGCCGTAGGCAGAAGCGTCGTCGCTCTGATTGTGCAGTAGAACAGGAACAGATGCGTGACGGTAAGCCCCGGAATATTGGCAATGCCGATACCCAGCAGCAAAAGAATACCCATGCTTCCTTTTGCGGTCTTCATGCTCGCGCCGAAGTCGCTTGTAAGCGACGCCACCGCGCACAGATTGCTGTCAACCGTCGAAAGAAGCCCAGAAATCACCATAAACAGGAACGGGAGCATTACCCACTTCGGGAAAAGATTCGTGATCAGTTCGAAGTTCACCATACCCGTATCTGCAGCCACATAGCCAGAGCCCGCAGCAACATATCCGAGGATCCCCATGGAGAGGGGAACGACGGCGAACATCAGAGCGCCGAGGATGAATGCCTTTCCGATCTTGCCTTTCTTGATGGAAAACGCCCTCTGCCAGAAGCACTGATCTCCGAACGGACCGGCAATGAGACCGATCGCGGTCGGAATACCAAACGAGAGTAATACCGAGATTCCGTTTCCGTCAAACAGATGCTTGAATTCTCCGCTTATGCCGCCGAGCCCGTTCAGCAGGTTTGTCATACCGCCGTCCATCGACAGCGCCCACGGAACGAAAATCAGGCAGGCCAAGAGCATAAGGATCATCTGCATTGCGTCCGTCAGAACAGAAGCCTTGATGCCGGAGAATTGCGAATAGGAGAACGCAATGACAGCCAGGATGATCGTCATCACCCAGAACGGGATTCCCGTGATCGCGGAGAGGATCTTACCGCCCGCGAGCAGCTGAACGCCCGTTGACAAAACGGATAGAAGCGAAAGCTGACCGAGATATGCGTATCTCACTTTTTTGGATTTGTATTCGGTTGCCATGAAATTCGAGAGTGTGATACCTTCCGGCATCCTCTCTCTGATCTTCTTTGCGAATGGTACGAACAGGATCAGGCACGCAACATTCGGCACCAGAAACCAAAACAGTCCCGGAATACCGCTTGAGTATGCTTTCTCTGCTGACGTGAACAGCGCCGGCGCCCAAATCCAAGTCGCCGCTATGCTCATCGCCGCTTGCCACATACCGAGTTTTCTGTTCGCAACGTGAAAGTTTTCGGTGTCTTTGCTCTTCCTTGAAAATATCAGAGTTACACCGAGCATGATCGCCGTGTAAACGACGAGTACAATGATACCGTACATGGTATCTCCTCCTTTATGTTTTTTGGTGTGTTTTCCGTTGGCGTACAGAAAACCAAGTCGCCGCTATGCAAGGAGCAACATAACGGCCAAGCTCCTTTCGATCCTCCTCTCTCGCATAAAGAATACCGCCCGGTTTTCGCCGGACGGCTGCTTGATAGAATTTTACGATAGCATTATAGCACAGATGGACGGGACATTTGGGACAACTTTGAGTTTTTCAGAAAAAACTGTTGTGAAGACGTAAGAGAGCATCAATCGCCGCTTTGCCTTCTTTGACCCGTGTAGCCTTTTCGTGTTCTTCTGCGAGATAGCGCCGAAGATCATCTGGTGACATACCGTTCAAGTTAACGAGTTTTTCAATATCAGACCTTAATTCACAGATACACGCCTCTGCGTTTTCAATCAGCGCGTTGGCTTCCGTGATTTCGGCTGTGAGAAGCCGAATCTTTTCATTGAGTTCGTTGATACGATGACGGTATTTTGCCCTCTCACGATCCCACGCGAGATCCTTTGCCGTTTTATTCATTCTGCGTTCCTTTCTCGGATTTTTTCAGAAACCGATAGCACATCTTCTTGACGCTGTCCTCGGTGTTCCCACCACCGATCATCCTTGCCGTCTGATTCCACGTCAGCAGATCGACAAAGCGATAGGATAGAATAAGCCGTATTTGGTAGTCCTCGACAGATCGGATATAGTCCTCGATTACCATGCGCTCCCGTATGTAATCTTCCTGTTCCTTTCTGATCCGCTCCTCAATCTCGATGATGAGAGGGATGATCTCTTCCATCATGTTCTTCGGAGAGGGATTCCGAGGCATACCGTTGAAGTTCATGCCGCCCGGCTGCAAGCGATTCTCCAGTTCTGACAGCCGGAGCGTGTCACGCTCGATCAGCTTGTTCAGATAATAGAGTTTGCTCAGCTCGCGCACCGTCATCGGCTTGTCCGTCCTTTCTTTGCTTCTTGTAGTGGATCTCCACCTTCGCGCCGGCAGGCAATTTGCGCTTGAATTCGAGCAGTCCCGTGTCGCGGTCGAATTTCCATCCGCGCTCCCGCTTGCCGTCTATGTAAATCTTCTTGATCTTCGGGTATTTGTGTTTCATAGTCATTCCTCTCTTTCGCACAATGTACAGACTTGACGCCCTTCCGGAATGATCTCACCGCACATCACGCAGTGGTTTTTCGCTTCGACGATTGGCTTGCTTTCATCGAGTTCGGCAAGCGTTACTCCATATACCCGAGCGGCGGCATTTGCCATTAAATTGAACGCAATAGCTACATCTTCTATGCTGTTGCCATAATTGTCAATGTAGTTTCGCCCAAACCGCCGGATGAAATCGCCGATCGTCCATCCGTAATGCTTCATTGCGATTTCCTGTACTTCACTCTGCAAACTTCGGCAAATTTCGGCATTATTGTGAACGGCGTTCTTCCCGAAGATGTGACAATCTGAATGGTGGATAAATACCGTCAAGCCGTATTTCTCGGATTTCTTTCGGTACGGACCGAAGAACACATGATGCTTGTCGAGAGGATCGTTGTAGAGCGCCGGTCTGCCGCAAAGGTAGCACCTATCCCGATTGGTCTGAATTATGCTCTTCGCCATCGCTCTCATCTCCTTTTCCGACCTTGTTCATGATCTCTTCGCCGATCGCCTTTAATTCGTCGGCGTGCTTTTTCTGCTCGGCTATGATAGCCTCGCGCTCCCGGATGTACTTCCGTATCGTACCAGGACGGAATTTCTTCTCCCGCGCGATGCGGATCACGTTTTCGAGCTGCCGGCGCCGAGCAACCATATCGTGCATCTTTTTGTCAAAGGTGCAGATTAGATATTTTTCTTTGCAGTGTGGGCATTCGAGATACGACACGTCATATCCGTCTTCCTGCACCACAAAAATGTTTTCTCGGAGAAGGGTGAAGTCCTTCCCGCATTTGTTACAGGTAGAAGTCATTTCAACGCCTCCGTTTTCAGTGATTCTTCCGCAGCCTCTTTCGTTGTAAAAAATCTTTCAAATTCCATCCAGTTCGTCCCAGGAACACCGATCGCCTGCACTTCAAGCTGAAGTCGATGCTTTTTTCCCGCTGACCGAAAATTCTTCACCGCGTATTCTGTCACCTTAGGACTTTTCCTGTACGGATAAGTCACACGCCATAGATGAGTTCCAATTTTGCACGGCAGAACAATCACGCCGTTATCCAGAAGATAATCTGCCACCGCTTCCGCGGGATCAACGTCTACACGCGGGAAGATTTTCTGACTGAGTATTTCTATGAGTTTGTCTCTCTGCCTCATTGCATCGCCTCCTCAACATAGCACCACGACTGCGGCGGCTTTGATATTATATAATTGTGATAGTAGTTCTCGCCGCAGTGCCTAAAAGCGCTTAGCTCTATCGGCTTGTCGTAGATATTGAGTTCGGAGATATGCCAGCCGTAACCGTCTTTTTTACCTAAGTATGCCGACAATTCTTCATCACTCAAACAAGTCTTCCTTGCGACTTCCGGCTGCAGTAAGTCAAGTGTCTCAAATATCACATCACACACAAACTCACCTATGACTTGCCCTCTGCCCTCGTATATTTCGTGTCCTTCCTCGTCAACGAACGTCGGAATTTCCGTTTTGCCTTTTGTTTCGTAGATATAGACTATGAAAGGCGTGTCCGTCTTTGGCCTTGTCTTCCTGACTTCGATAGTCTTCTCTCCGCTTGCGATAAGCTCACACCACTTCGGGTGAATTGACATCATTACTGCTTTCATTTCTCCTCCTCCTCTTCAAGAATTGCTTTGATTCTCGTTACCGAATGATAAAATTCATCCAACCATTCACCGTCTGAAAGATAACCCTCGCGCTCAGGGTCATCCGGCGAGTTTTCGAACTCCTCAAGAATGTCTTTAACAATTTCATAAACTCTTTTATCTTGCTCCTGCTCAAGTTCAAATATTACAATCTGCCTCCCAAAACGAAAGTCTTTAATTGTTTCTTTTCCATGTTTGTCAAGCAGTTCTTTGAATGCGGGCAGAGCGTCTTCTACACCATACTCGCCTTGAAATTCCTCTATTATCTTTTCGTCGTCAGCTATTACTACATATGTAGGGGCGCAATTTTGGTTATAATGCTCCAAAAATTCTTTAACTGTCATTTTCTTTCTCCTTTTCATTTTCAAACTCACCAGTGATACGTTATAGGGAACTCAATCATCATGTGATATGTTTTCCAACGTCTACTATGATTGCTGCGTAACTGTCCATACTGACGTTTACTGTATGAGTTCCACCGCCTTTGTATGTTATGGTAACAATATCGTTATCGTCTAATTCAACGGCGATAACCGAATCTCTTGTTTGCTTTATTACTTCTCCAAGATTATGGACAAAAAGCTTTCTGTCAGCTTTTGCTTCGGAAGGCTCTGCATACATTGCTCTTGTTTCTGAAGCAAGTTCCATTTGAATTATTTTGCTGGTCATTTTTCTACCTCACTTTCATGCATTCGCTGCAACATCAGTTCGTTCAATTCTAAAAAGAGCAGGTCGCACGGGTCTTCTGTCTTAACATCCTCGCCGTTCACCGTTAGGGTTGCCGTTATGCTCCAGCAGAGGTCGTGTTCTTTTGGCTCAATTCTGATGCCGATGTCGCCAGCATAAAACGCTTTGAATTCCCGCAGGAGTTTGTCCGCTTCGGCCTGGGCTTTCTCTACCAGCTTTCTCACACTTCTGCGTCCGCACATGAAGTACTCTGATCTCCATACAGCCGATGATGGATTTTGTTCAGCGTTTTCCTTGATAGTTATCTGCGAATATGTCAGTTCTGCTGTCCATTCTTCATCACTCCATTTCAATGCTTGTCCGCAATGCGAACAATATTTGCTTGCTCTTTCGGTATATTCTTGACAACTCGGGCATATCTGCCCATTCTTAATAAACGAGTTTATCGGCTTCGTCGGTATCTGCTTTTTTGTCGCTTCACCCATAAATATCAAAAAATCGCAAAGTTCAAATTTTTCAATTTTGAGTGGGGTTTTCGGTATCTGTTTTTTCAATGCTTCTATTCCGTGTTGAAATGCTTCTGCGGTGTTGTCATAATCAACATATTCATCCATAAATTTGAATTTTAAGTTTTGCAAATGTTTTATCGCTTCTTCGTAAGTCATTCTTCTACCTCGCTTTCCGCAAGCGCCAGATTTGCGGCGGCTTGATCGAAGTAGCTCTTTTTGAGTTCCACCCCAAGATGACGCCTGCCCATCTTCAACGCCTGATAGCCGGTTGAGCCGATTCCGTCAAACGGATCAAGAACAATCTCGCCCTTTTTGCTCCACAGTTCGATGCATCGTTCGATGACCGGCAACTGCAGCGGGCAAATGTGCCGCTCGTCTTTCTCGCTTCTTGCGCTTGCCCTCTGCAAGGTCGCGCTCTGATTGATGTCCCACCATACCGGCGTCGCATATTCTTCCCATACCGGCGAGGCGACCTGCTGCCAATGAGCAACAGGGTATTCTTCCGGCTCATGATGAAGTGGCTCCGGATTGATGCCCGGCTTTCTGAACGTGCAGATGAAATCGGGTATTCCGTTCCGGCTCATCGCGCTGTCCTTTTTGAGTTGCTTCCAGAGCAGCCCGAGCGCCTTTGTGCGCTGCATCGCCGTCACGGGATTTTTCCAAATGCAGACCTCTGAATGATAGATGAAACCGAGCGACTGCATCCAACGGATGACATCGCCGCGGAAATCCCTGATCCCGATGAATCCGTCCCGCTCTTTCGAGAGGGGTAAATTCATGCAATGGATCGACACCAGACGTCCCGGCATCATGACGCGGTACCATTCCGCTCCAAGAAACTTATAATGCTCCGCGAATTCGTCATACGTTCTGCTGTTGCCCATATCACGGTCGCTGTTTGAGTATGTATAAAGGGATGCAAACGGGATTGATGTAATGCAGTAGTGGACGCTGTTCGATGGTATTCCGGCAAGCACCTCGCACGAATCGCCGTTGTACAGCACCCAGTTCTTCCCGCTTGCCTGATCTAAAACTTTCATACGGCATAGCCTCCTTCGATGATCCACGCCGGGATGACCATCTCCATCCTCGGCTCGTATGCTTCCGTCATTCGAACGGTCGCTCTGATTTCTTTTGATAAGATTTCCTTTGTGTGTTTCACCATTTCCGCAACCATCTGCTTGCATTGTTCATCCTTGCGTTCGATGTTCTCGCGGACAGCGCCTTCGGCCGTGGAAATGATGATGTACACGTTCACGGTGTGATCTTGCCCGAAACGCCAGCAGCGACGGATTGCTTGGTAGAGCAATTCATAACTATCGGACAATCCGACGAAGATCATATTGTGGCAACTCTGCCAATTCAGTCCGAATCCTGCAATGCTTGGCTTTGTAACGAGCTTCATTAGCAGTTTTTCCGAAAACGCCGCGAGCCGGATTTCCTTTCTTTCCGACGTGTCAGATCCTCTGACCTCACGCGTTCCCGGTATCGCTCTCCTGAGCTCGTCAGCTTCGTCGTTCAGATCGCACCAGATGAGCCATTGCGCATCCGGGTCTGTATCAACGATCCTGCGTGCCGCCTTGCATCTGTTGGAAAGGCTGTTTCTCCTGGCGTCTCTCCGTTCGGAGAGCGTGGAGGCGATCGGCGCGTCACTCTTGACCTCGACGTATTTGATATTGAGTTCAGGCAAATCGTAGCCGGCACTGTCATATCCGAGATCCGCAGGCGTTGTCAGCACAACCGCCCAACTTGTGAGCCACGCCCAGAAGTCTTTCTCCGCGTGTCCTTTTAGTCTCCATTTGCTCGTGTCGCCGCCGTCATGCACAAAGAATTCCGCAAGCATCTCTGTCCGTTTCATCACGCCGAGAAATTCAGCTTGATTGCCGAGTTCCATGTAGTCGTTTGGCGCCGGAGTTGCGGTACACGAGAGTTTATAGGGAATATCGTAGCAAGCCTCGATGATCTGCGTGCGGAGCTTTCCGCTGTATTGCTTCAGGATCGAGCTTTCGTCCAGTGCCACCCCCCCGAATACCGTCAGATCGAAGTGATCAAGCATTTCGTAATTCGTGATATTGATGCCATAAACGACATCCATCTGCGACCGGCAGATATTCACTTCATACCCGAATTTGATGCCCTCTCGCTTCGTCTGCTTTGATACGGCAAGCGGGGCGATGATGATTGTCGGCTTCCCGGTATGCTCGGAGATCAGCTTGCACCATTCGAGCTGTTGGATCGTCTTGCCCAGACCGCAGTCCTCAAACAGCGCCGCTTTGCCTTTTTTCAAGGCCCATACAACAACATCCTTTTGCCATTCAAACATCTTGGGATTCATGTCGGATTTTTCAAAGGAAAATCCGCAGCACGGGATCGCCACTGCTTTTTTCTGTAAAAACTCATCGTAGTTCATAGTATCTCCTTTCGCCCGTGGCAAGGGGAGCAATGCTCTCCCTGCCGGGCTGATCCGTTATCCCTCTATGTTTTCCAAGAGGTCTTCAAGTCTCTTTTTTATTTCAGCATCGAAATCGTCGTCGGTGTCTTCGTAGTATTCTTCGACTTGATCGTCTTCGGTGTCGATTGCTTCATCTTCATCTGCTTTTTTGTAGAGCGGATGCGTACCGTCGATCAACTGCTTTTCGTCGTCAGACATGTCATACCCGAGCAGACAAAGCCCGTGATACAAATTCCGCAGTCTCGGATTGTCCCGGAAACATCCGGACCAATCCGTGCATCCGGCTTGTTCGTTGTCGCACCACTGCGCGTAGACATTCATCAGCAGAGCCTTTTCGGGATGCTTGTCGATGAATTCTGCGACCTTTTCCCAATCATCTCCGCCCTTGACATCGAACAGTTCTCCGAATCGCTGACCGCTTGCATTGACGGTTGCATATCCGCTGAACATTCCGCGGCTCATCATTGAAACGATTTCCCGCAGGATCATCCAATCCGCGATCTTGTCAATGTTCTTTTTGCTGTCGCGGTAGGTGTAATTCTTGATGAAGTCAAATCTCAGCCTGAACGCGCTTTCTTCCAGTTTGTCTAACTGATCGCGGCGCTGACGTTCCGCCTCTCTCTTTTTATCCTCTTCGCGCTGTGCTTCCTGTTCCTCGGCGGTCTCTGCTTTATCGGCGCGGATGTATGCGGTGGATCTATAGCCCCATGCGTAGTACAGCCTTTCGTGATCCCCGAGCAATTCCGTAATCTTGCTCTCATCCGGATCGCCCTGTACATATCCGAGGTTGGCGTATTTACCGCTCCAGCATTCTTTCTCTTCAATCTCGATCAGTCCGTGCCTATCGAATATCTCTTTCCATCCCTCAGCTCTCTTCTTGTCTGTCTGCGCATCCATCGCTTTTTGGAATTCGCGATTGAAGTTGCTCGTGCCGATCTCACAGAGGACTTTGTTTCTCGTTTCGATGTCCTCTATTTTGCCGAGCTTATCCATATCATCAAAACTGAACTGACGTGTAGCAACACTCTTAAAAGTATTGCCGTCAAGTTCTGCCATCTTCAGACGGCGACGAATTGTAGTCTGTGAAAAGCCTGTCTTTTCGGCAACAGTTTCAATGCTATCACCAAAATCAAGCATCATTTGGAATCCCTGTGCCTGCTCATAGAGTGTCAGATCGTTCCGCTGCATGTTCTCGAGCAACATCGTCTGAACCTGTTCGGCGGGCGTCATCTTGGCGATGATGCAGGGAAGCGTTTCGAGCCCCGCTCTCTTTGCGGCTTCAAGCCGTCTGTTGCCGATGACTACGAGGTAGCCCATTTCCGCCTGCTGTTTCGGATCGTCGCAGCCCTTGCCGGTGATTTTGAACCAGTACGGCACGACAGTCAGATTTTGCAGGACGCCTTTCGCCTTGATACTGTCTGTCAGTTCGGTCAAGTCCCCGAGATCCTTTCGGGGATTGTCGTGGTGATGGTGTAAAAGTCCTATGGGGATCTGAACGATCTCGCCCGTGACTTCTTCTGTGTATTTGAATTCTGTACTCATGATTTGCTCCTTTCGTTTCCCTGTGCGCCGGGACGGCGTTAGTTTATTTGTGCTTCTTGTAGGATCACAACCGTCCGTGGATCGGTTGAGTAGAATTTGCGGACCATCGCATCAACGATGCACTTGTCATCGTCATACGCAATGCCGTTCAGCGCGTCGGCTACGAGTTTTCCGATGTTGTCCCAGTCAGGTTTGACGGTCGGCCTGATCTCTCCGGAGATCATCTTCGCTCGGTCTGCCTTTGTCGCGCTCTTGGGTATTTTGAGATATGCCAATACTCTGATGTCGATATAGGTTTTCGATGGAAAGCGGAAGTTCCGGCATTGTTGACGGTACGCCCACGCGATCAGCTGCTCATGCTCCCGCGTTTCGTTCGGTGTGTATGTATTGCCCGCCTTTTGTGTGCCTTGGTCGTTGCTTCCCGAACGGATCGCCTCTGACGGTGAAACTAATTCTCATAAGGATTCGGGAGCTCCCAGCTCCAATACTCTTTGCTTCTGAACGCCTTAGAAAAATGGTTGTGCTTTCCGTCGCCTACGAAATACACATACCCTGCCGGAAGCACTCTTCCGACGTCCTCTACTCCTTCCTTTTCCTCGTGCCATCTTTGAAGCACGTCCTCGGCAAGCGATACGTGCGCAGGCCATAAAGGCGTGTCCTCTACGTAAGCAAACTGATTCGGCTGCTTGATTACCTCAAGAATTGTATCCGGAAAGTATCTCTCGGCTGAATCCACCCTGTTCAGGACGCACCATATAACCGCGGCCTGCTCCATTGTCGAACATCCACGAGCTTCACGATATATCAATTTCGCAAGCGCTTCAACTTCCTCTTCGTTTGGCTGCCAGGTGTCATATACTATCGTCTCTTTCATTGTCGCTGGCTCTTCTGTCGCTTCAGGAATTTCGACGGCCTGTCCTTCTCCGTTCAAAGAACATACAACCAGCACAACGATTGTAAGTAATAATATCGCCGTTAGGATTATGGATTTTAATAATCTATTATCTTTCATCAGTTTTAACCTCCGGTTTTTCAAAAAAGTCTTTCAGGTCAAAGTCAAGCTTGTCTTCTTCTTCGTCGTCTTTCTTTTTGAAATCATCGTATTTGTGTTCGAGAATCTTAGAGAAGTTCGAGGTTCGCATCATCCAGTCAAAGTCTGCGCTCCAGTTTCTGTCGTTCTCGCCTTTCAGGAACGCCGACGCTTCGGCGATTCTGAACAGCTCCTCAAACGTCTCAATCGACGGATGAGCTCTCCATCTCGCTCCGACTGCCTTTCGCCTGTTGCCGTCGATTTCGAGTATTTTTGGATATGATATACAGATATCGTTATAGAGTTTCTGAATATTTTTGAACGGACATTCTTTTGACTGCTCTTCCTTCGGCTCTGCCGAAGTTTCTCTTTTCTCTTTATATTCTCTTTTCTCTATATCATCTATATCTATATCTTTATCTATATCTGTGTCTTGACAAGGTTGACTTGTCATTGACTTGTCATTGACACCTTGTGCATTTGCTTCATTGGCGGCTTTTAATGCAGCCCGGTGCCGTTGCTGTGCAAGTCGGTTATACTCACGAATCTCATTCATCTTGTCAATGTTCTGATATTTCGCCCAGTTCGAGATTTTCAGAATATCGTTGATAATCTCGATCATCCCGAACTTCTCAAATGTTCGCAGCGACATCTGAACGGTCGAAAGCGGTCTGTTGAATTGTGCGGCAAGCATCTGTTCCGTGTATGGTATTTCATTAGTGAAATATACCATTCCGTTGTCGTTGATGTTTCCGGCAAGACAGAGTAGCTTAAACCAAATCACGATAATTGAATCCCCGTCAGGAAGATTCTCGATTTGCTTTATCTTCCTGTTGTCGAATATCTCCGTTGCTATCTTGATCCATTTGACATCTGCCATGTTGTCACCACCTTTTCGGGATAGGCTACCCCCTTTCGGGGGCAGCCGTTTTCCCATTAGAACGGCAGGTCGTCATCCGGCGATAGTTCTTCGAGATGCTGCGGCGCTTCTGCCGGCGCCGGCGTGAACGTGCTTTGATCGGACGAGCTCTTGCTCTCGACGAAGTTCGCTTCATCTGCAACGACCTCGGTCGCGTATCTCTTACCGCCGTTCTGATCAGTCCACGAGCGCGTCTGGATCGTACCGATCACGCAGAGCGGGGAGCCTTTGCGGAAATATCTCGTAATGAATTCCGCGGTCTGTCGCCACGCTATGACTGTGATGAAGTCTGACTTCTTTTCGGCGTCTTTGGCGACCTTCCGATCTACCGCCAGAGTAAACGATGTTGTCATGATCCCGCTTGGCGTTGTTTTGAGTTCGGGATCGCCGGTGAGTCGTCCGGCAAGGATTACCTTGTTCAGATTCAAGCTCATTTCTTATTTTCCTCCTCGTCGGACGGAATGTACTTTCCAGCGATGGCTCTGTAGGTGTCGACATCGTAGGGTTTTGTCTGCTTAATCACTCGTCCGAGAATTTCAAGCGTAGTCCTTGCTTTAATCAGTTC